>Ga0335078_10000897_pt1 | contig 45254 bp, 42 predicted proteins | sample Lox_Sample_32_FD_206711 | JGI IMG/M metagenome (GOLD analysis project Ga0335078, IMG submission 206711) | Soil microbial communities from Loxahatchee National Wildlife Refuge, Florida, United States - Lox_Sample_3.2 | ecosystem: Environmental > Terrestrial > Soil > Wetlands | place: USA...
CGCTTGTTAATGCCGCCGTGGCCGGGGCGTGGCAGGCTGCCGGTAAGGTTGGGAATATCCCACGCGTTCCAACTCCACCACAACGGGCCCGTCCCCGTTAAGGGAGGATGCCGGCCGCTGAAAACGCGCCCGTGACGGGTAATTCTTGGCACGAACGGGTTTCAGCCGCTTGAACCCGCGCTTTTCGTAGTAATCGTGAAGGGCCTTATTGGTCGTCCAGGCATCGAGCCGGATACAGCTGGTGCCGTAATTTATCCACCCGTGCCGCCCGGCCCAGTCAAGTATTGCGGCCCCGACGTGCAGGCCGGAAAAGCCCTCGGCCACCACCAGCCGGCTCAGGTAGAGGGCGGGCTGTTTTGCTTCCCGCTGTGACCAGACAAGCGGATTCGCGGTGCGCTCGACCGCCACCGAGGCGACCGGGACCATCTCCGGGTGCACCGGGTCCAGCACAATGCCCGCGAGCCACGTGGTACCTCCCATGAGCGAGGCCCGCTGCCGGTCGGCGCGGTTGTGGCCCTCCTTATCGTGCCAGTCTGTAGACCACTGGTCGGTCCCTAGCCGTCTCAGCCGTTCTTTCGCGTCGTCCAGCATGCCGGTGATGATGGGCGCGTCCGGGAGCCAAGCGCGCCGTATGGAAAGCGCTTCTCCCCGGAGGATGGCAAGGTGCGCGGCGCTCCGCACGTCGGCATCCAGCGAACCTGCCCCGCGCCGCGCGGCCGGATCCCCCGGCGAGGATAGCTTCTGCACCATGGCTGCTCTAGCTCCGTCTTCAGCGTTGAGATATGCGAACTGTGCAACGAGGCGTGGGCGTGATACCCGCCGCCGGGCATCTGGGCCCGGACCGGAGGTTTCAGGTTTTATCGCCTTTGGGGGGCGGGATGAGCTTGTACTCAGCGGGCGGGACCTGGCCGACGTTCACGATGAACTGGTTGCGATCGGCCGGGAAGATCGTCACGGTCACCCGCATCGGGGTCCCGGTCTGATCGAAGGCGGTGCGGAAGATCTCGAAGACAGCGATGCGGCCGTCCGGCGGAATCCGGAAGAACGCGATCTCGTTCGGGTTGGGAGCCCGCATAGTGATCCAGTCGCGGTAGCCGACCTGCTCGAGCCTGAGCGTCTCGAGCAGGTACTTCACCGTCCCCTGCGGGATGTCTTCGTTGTCGAGGAGCTTCTCCGCACCCTGCAGAGCGAAGCGGCGCGGATAGAACGAGGTCTGCAGCGACCAGGGAGTGCCATCGATGAGCCGCTCCTCGTGCCGGCTGATCACCGGTGTTCCCTCCGCCACCCGCAGGCGCGCGGCGATCTCGCTCGCCGCCTTGTGCAGTTCGACCCGGGGCGGTCCCGACATCTCGGCAGTTCTGTGCTCTCCGCTCACTTCGTAACGGTAGGCCGCGCCTTCTCCGCCGCCCAGGCCGGTCACTTCGGACGACGTGAGCGTGGTGATCAGCGGTTCGGGCGGCCGGGTGACGTAGGTGCCCTGTCCTGGGCGGGTCTCGATCAGCCCCAGGTTGATGAGCTCCTTGATCGCTTCCCTGACGGTATTCCTCGACGCGCCGAACTGTTTGGTCAGCTCGGTCTCCGTCGGCAGCTGCTTGTCCTCCGCCAGCTGGCCTGAAACGATCCTGAGCCGCAGGCTTTCGGCGATCCGCCGGTACTTTGGCCCCGCCACGGTTCCCCTCGCAGGGGCGGCCGCGCCCGCTGCCTTGTCGGGGACGACCTGGCCCGGCCCGGCGGGCCGCGTGCCCATTGCCGGGCCGCTCGGTGGCCCTCCGGCTGGGTCGGCCTTCGACCCCTTCGCCGAGTTGGTCATGTCCCCTTCCCGCAGAACCGGCCATCGGCTCGCCCCGATCGCGAGCCCGCGGCACGACCGTCGGCGTGCCGCGAACCGGTTCCTAACGTGTCACCTCATCGCAATGTGCCTTGCTACGACATCTGGAGAGCATGATACATGCAGGCCATACCGATGACCCACCGGACCTGAACGTTACCAGCCGCCCGCGGCTTCTTGAGAAGCTTCCGCCGATCTGACGCCGGCATGTTGCGCGGGTCGCGCAACATGCCGGCGCATTGTGGTCATGTGGTGCGTATCCGCTGGCCATGCACGGGTGCTGCGAGCGGCAGCCCGGTCGTGGCCGCCCCGCCGAGCCTGGCCGGCTGGGGCCGGGGGGATGGCCCGGCCTGATCCGCAAACCGTCCCTCGTCCGGCCGGGGGCCTCATGCCGTGGTCGTCGCCGGCTCACCGTCGTCCCGAATGATTCACCTGAACGACATGGATTGCTTGCCTAGTAGGTGCTGCTCGGGTTATAAGACTTGTATGGGAGGTAGGTATGTATCGGGAGGCACGCTCCAGCCAGACACTACAGCCTGTTGGTACGACGTTCGGGCTGCGGGGCGGTGCACGGTGTCACCGGGAGAAAACCCTGGTGGTGGCCCTCAGGCGGAGGGCACCCGACCAGTGCAACGGAAGCGGCTTCGGCACCGGGAAGGGCCCGGGATTGCTTCTGGGGGACAGCTGGAAGGTCGGCGGAGCAGATGCTCCGCCGGGGGCGTGTAGGAGGCCTTTCATGGCCGACGTTGGGCTGGTATCGGGAATAGTCATCGTCAGTTTCCTGGTGGGTGCGCTGTTTGCGCTGATCGCCATCGTTGCGGCGGGGGTGCGGGAGGAAGACAAGGCCACCATGAGCCGGGCCGACCGGAGGCTCCGGCTGAGGAGCAGGGCACCCGGACGGATGGCGGCGGGCGTCCGCAGAATCAACGGTGTTGGGCAGCGCTACAACCGCGCGGACCCGGATGACCAGTAACGAGCCGATACGTCGGCCGCGGCCCCGCTGCGGCCGGCCTACCGGGCGGCCGATCGCGCGCAGCGATCACGGGGCCGCCGGGGCCCCGCGGCGAAGCGGGAAACATGACGGGACTGGCGGCGAGGGAGCGCCGCCGCGGACGGCGGGAGTAGCCCACGTGGTCGTAGCAACCATCCTCATCTCGGTCATTTTCATCCTGGGACTCACCCTTGGGGTCCTGATTGCCGGCCTCAGGCGCAGAAGGGGCGGCCCCGGCCCACTCGGGGGCGGCGGGGGCTCCGAGCCCGGCTGATGGCCGGATAGCCGAGGGTGACAGGCCCCGGCCCGGGTGACCGGGCCGGGGCCGGCCCATGCCGGCCCGATCCGCCCGGCCGAAGATCGCCCGTGCCGGGTGCACCGCCGCCCGGACCGGCGGGCCGGGGACCTGCCGCCACGGGCAGGTGTCAGGAACGCTCGCCGGCCGCCTCTCCCAGATGTGCAGGAAGTCAGCGGAACGGGTGCCGCTGGCGGAGGTGGGGAGGCCAGCAATGGCCATGTATGTCGAGCTAGTAGCAGTCTTCGTCATCGTCGTGTTCGTCGTCGGGGCAGTGGCAGGCCTGATGTTCATCGAGGCCGCCGGGATCAACGCGGAGGAGAACGTCGCGCGGAAGCGGCGGTCGACCACCCTGCGCGACGAGCCGTCAGGCAACGTGACCCGGGGGATCCGCCGTCTCAACGGCGTCGGTCAGCGTTCCGGGGAACTGGCCCGGTCATCGTCGCAGCCAGACTCGTGACCCAACGGTGGCCGGGGCCACCGCGGACGGTGGGAGGCCGTCATGGCCGAAGTCATTTCGGCAGTCGTTCTGATCTCGATCATCTTCGTTCTCGGTTTCACCTTCGGCTACGTGGTGTCGATGTTCACCGGCCGTAAGAAGGATGGCCCCGGCCCTAGCGGGGGCGACTAGGGCCATAGGCGCGGCAGGCGCGGCCCGGCCCGGAGGTGACAGGCCCCGGCCCGGCTCCCCGGGCTGGGGCCGCCGGGGCCCAGACCTCCCGCCCGCGTCCGGGCAGTTGACGGCCGGAGCCTTTAAGCTCAGCAACGTGCAGGATGACACGTTCGGTGACCCGCGCGGGGCGCGGCCGTTCCCATGGCTGGCGGGGAGCGCCACCGGCATCGGCTCGATGCCGGGGGCCATCCCGGCGGAGGCCGCCCGGATCGTGGCGGGTGAGCTGCCGGACTTCCCTTACCTGCCGGAACTCCCTGGCCGCGGCCCCGGCGGGGACCTGACCGGGCGGACGGCGGCGCTGCTGATCGACATGCCGGTGGAGACGACGCTGGGCGGCTGGCGTATCGCGGAGCGGCCGGGCCGCTCTGTGCGGGCCGCCCGTAGCATGATGTCGGCCGACCTGGACGCGATCGAGGAAGTCTTCGCCGGTTACGAGGGCCCCTTCAAGCTGAGCTTGTGCGGCCCGTGGACGCTGGCCGCCACCATCGAGCTGCCCCGCACGCTGACCGCGGTCCTGTCCGACCACGGCGCGGTCGCCGATCTCACCGGCTCCCTGGCCGAGGCCACCGCCGCGCACGTCGCCGAGCTGGCCAAGCGGATACCCGGCGCTGACCTGGTGGTCCAGTTCGACGAGCCCGCGCTCGCCGTGGTGGCCCGCGGCGAGGTGCCCACCGCCAGCGGGCTGTCCCGGCTGCCTGCCGTCGATTCGGCGGTGATGTCCGACCGGCTGGGCACGGTCCTGGCCGCCGCCCGGCGCTACTCGGTCATCCACTGCTGCGCGAGCCTGGTCCCGTTCGGCATTATCTGGGCCGCCCAGCCCGACGCCGTCGCCTTCGACCTCGGCCTGCTGCGCCGGGAGGATGGAGACCGCATCGCCGAGATGGCCGAGGCCGGGATGGGCATCCTGGCCGGGGCGGTATCGGCCACGCCCCCGGCCGGCGAGCGCCAGGTGCCGCTGAAGACCGCGCAGCGGGTGCTGCGGTTCTGGCGGCGGCTCGGGCTACCGCCGGAGGACTGTGCGCCGCAGCTGGTCGTCACCCCGTCCTGCGGGCTGGCCGGTGCGGCGCCAGCACAGGCGACGGCGGCTCTGGCGCATTGCCGGGAAGCGGCGAGAATAGTCGCTGAGCTGGCCGAAGAGAGCGAAGATACGGAGTTCGGCCCATGAGCGGCCGGCCGGGGCGCGGCGCGGCCCGGACGAGCGAGCAGCGAGGAACGAGCGCCGGGGCGAGGAGGGAAGGCGGCGCCGCACAGCGTCCCGGGAGCGAGCAGGAGACACAGCATGAGCGAAACGGGGAACGCCGGGCCACCGGATCCCAATCAGACGCCGGTCGGGGCGCGCCAGCGGCATGCCGAGCTGAGCGCGCGGATCACCGAGGCCCGGCACCGGTACTACGTGCTGGACTCGCCCACGATCTCGGATGCGGAATTCGACACGCTGTTGCGCGAGCTGGAGGGCCTGGAGGACCGGTACCTCGAGCTGCGCACTCCTGATTCGCCGACCCAGCAGGTCGGGGGCGCGGTCTCCACGCTGTTCACCCCCGTGCAGCACCTGCAGCGGCTGCTCAGCCTGGACAACTCGTTCTCCCCTGGGGAACTCGATGCCTGGGCCGAGCGCGCCGCGCGCGGCGGCGGGACCGGGCCGTACCTGTGCGAGCTCAAGATCGACGGGCTGGCCATCGCCCTCGTCTACCGTGACGGCCGGCTCGCCCGCGGCGCGACCCGGGGGGACGGCCGCACCGGTGAGGACGTCACGCCGAACATCCGCACCATCGGCTCGGTCCCGGCCCGGCTGTCCGGCACCGGGCACCCGCAGACGCTGGAGGTCCGCGGCGAGGTGTTCCTGCCGGTGGCGGCGTTTGAGGAGCTGAACGCGAGCCTCACCGAGGCGGGCAAGCCGGCCTTCGCCAACCCGCGCAACTCCGCGGCCGGCTCGCTGCGGCAGAAGGACCCGCGCGTGACCGCCAGCCGCCCGCTCGACGCGATCGTGCACGGCGTCGGGCGGGTCGAGGGCTTGCGCGCCGGTGACGGGCCACCGGAGACGCAATCTGGCTGGTACGAGCGGCTGCGGTGCTGGGGCCTGCCGGTCAGCGACCGGTTCACGGTCGTGCCGGACCTGGCCGCGGTGCACGATTACATCGGCCACTACGCCGAGCACCGGCACGACCCGCCGTATGAGATCGATGGCGTGGTGGTCAAGATCGACCGGCTGGACCAGCAGCGTGCGCTCGGCGCGACCTCCCGCGCGCCGCGCTGGGCGATGGCCTACAAGTACCCGCCGGAGGAGGTCACCACCAAGCTGCTGGATATCCGGGTCAACGTGGGCCGCACCGGCCGGGTAACACCGTTTGCGGTGATGGAGCCGGCCAAGGTGAGCGGCTCCACCGTGGAGCTTGCCACCTTGCACAACGCCGACGAGCTGAAGCGCAAGGGCGTGCTGATCGGCGACACCGTGGTGCTGCGCAAGGCGGGCGACGTGATCCCCGAGGTCGTCGCGCCGGTCGTGGACCTGCGCACCGGCGACGAGCGGGAGTTCCAGTTCCCCTCGCATTGCCCGGAGTGCGGTACCGCACTCACCCGGGAGGAGGGCGGCGTCGACTGGCGCTGCCCGAACGCGCGGTCCTGCCCGGCCCAGCTCCGTGAGCGGCTGTTCCACCTGGCCGGCCGGGGCGCGTTCGACATCGAGGTGCTCGGCTACGAGGCGGTGACCGCCCTGCTCGACGGCCAACTCGTCACCGACGAGGGCGACTTGTTCTCGCTCACCGAGGGAAAGCTCGCCACCTCGGCGTTCTTCGTCAACAAGCAGGGCACGCTGAAGGTCAACGCGGGCCGGCTGCTGGCCAGCCTGGAGGTGGCGCGGCAGCGGCCGTTGTGGCGCATCCTGGTCGCGCTGTCGATCCGGCACGTCGGGCCGACCGCGGCGCGCGCGCTGGCCACCGAGTTCGGCTCGCTGGACGTGATCGCCTCGGCCACGGCCGACCAGCTCGCCGTGGTGGACGGGGTCGGCCCCACGATCGCCGCGTCGGTGGCTGACTGGTTCACGGTGGACTGGCACGGCGCCATCGTGGACAAGTGGCGCGCGGCCGGGGTCCGGATGGCCGAGGAAGGCTTCGGCGGTGGCGCCACCACGCGGCGGCTGCTGGCCGGGATCACCGTGGTGGTCACCGGTTCCCTGGCGGAGCTCAGCCGGGACGAGGCGGCGGAGGCGGTCCGCGCCGTGGGCGGGAAGGTCACCGGCTCGGTGTCGAAGAAGACGGATTTCGTGGTGGCGGGGGAGAATCCCGGCTCCAAATACGACAAGGCCGCCGAGATCGGCGTCCCCATCCTCGACGAGGCCGCGTTCCGTGTCCTGCTTGCCGAGGGCCCGGACGCGGTCCGCCCCCCGTCCGGCGACGGCCCGGAGCCGGCGGATGCACCAGAGGCGGCCGGGGCGGCGGACTGACCCGGCCATGCGAAACGCCGGGTGAGCGGCGCGGGCGCGGCGGCCAGGGAAATGCGGTCGGGGCGGGCGGCGCGGGCTTCTAGGATGGCGTGCATGTCCATCACCCGCGACGAGGTCGCCCATCTGGCCAGGCTGTCGAGGCTCGCCCTCGGCGAGGAGGAGCTGGATCATCTCGCGCCGCAGCTCGACCAGATCATCTCGGCGGTCGCCCGGGTCCAGGAGGTCGCCGCCGAGGGGATCCCGCCCACGTCACACGCCCTGCCACTGTCGAACGTGTTCCGCGCGGACGAGCCGATCGCGTGCCTGCCCCCGGACGTGGTGCTGTCCCAGGCGCCCGCCGTGGAACAGCAGCGGTTCAAGGTGCCCCGGATCCTGGCGGAGGACTGACCGATGAGCAATGAGAACGGCAGCGGCGGGCGGGGGAGCGGCGAGCTCACCGCGATGACCGCCGACGCGCTGTCGGCGGCGCTGCGCCGCAAGGACGTCTCGGCCGCCGAGGTCACCCGGGCGCACCTGGACCGGATCGCCGCGGTCGACGGGCGCGTGCATGCGTTCCTGCACATCGCCGCGGACGAGGCCCTCGCCGCCGCGCGCGCCGTGGACCAGCGCCGCGCGGCCGGCGCTGAGCTTGGCCCGCTGGCCGGCGTCCCGGTCGCGCTGAAGGACGTCTTCACCACGACCGACATGCCGACCACGGCCGGGTCGAAGATCCTGGCGGGCTGGCAGCCGCCGTACGACGCGACCGTGACCAGCCGGCTCCGCCGCGCCGGGGCCATCATCCTGGGCAAGACCAACATGGACGAGTTCGCCATGGGCTCCTCCACCGAGAACTCCGCGTTCGGGCCGACCCGGAACCCCTGGGACCTGACGAGGGTCCCGGGCGGCTCGTCCGGCGGCTCGGCGGCCTCGGTGGCGGCCTTTGAGGCGCCGCTGGCGGTCGGCACCGACACCGGCGGGTCGATCCGCCAGCCGGCCGCGGTCTGCGGCATCACCGGGATGAAGCCCACCTACGGCGGCAACTCCCGGTACGGGCTGATCGCGTTCGCGTCCTCGCTGGACATGCCGGGCCCGCTGGCCCGGACCGTGCTGGACGCGGCGCTGCTGCACGAGGCCATCTCCGGGCACGACCCGATGGATGCCACGTCCATCGACGAGGCGGTGCCCCCGGTGGTGGCGGCAGCCCGCCAGGCCGACGTGGCCGGCCTGCGGATCGGCGTGGTCACCGAACTGTCGGGCGAGGGATACCAGCCAGGCGTGCTGTCGCGGTTCAGCCAGGCGGTGGACCTGCTCGAATCGCTCGGCGCCAAGGTCACCGAGGCGTCCTGCCCGCACTTCCGCTACGCGCTGCCCGCCTACTACCTGATCGCGCCGAGCGAGTGCTCCTCCAACCTGGCCCGGTTCGACGCCATGCGGTACGGGCTGCGCGTGGGCGACGACGGCGCCCGCAGCGCCGAGGAGGTCATGTCGCTGACCCGTGAGGCCGGCTTCGGGGCCGAGGTGAAACGTCGCATCATGCTCGGCACCTACGCGCTTTCCAGCGGGTACTACGACGCCTACTACGGCAAGGCGCAGCAGGTCCGCACGCTCATCGCGCGGGACTTCGAGGCCGCGTTCGGCCAGGTCGATGTGCTGGTCTCGCCGACCACGCCGACGACCGCGTTCCCGCTGGGGGAGCGGGCCGACGACCCGATGGCGATGTACCTGGCCGACCTGTGCACGATCCCGTCGAACCTGGCCGGGAACGCGGCCATCTCGGTACCGTGCGGCCTGGCCCCGGAGGATGGCCTGCCGGTCGGCTTGCAGATCATGGCGCCGGTGCTGGCCGATGACCGCGCCTACCGCGTCGCCGCGGCGGCGGAGGCCGCGTTGACCGGACGGTGGGGCCATCCCCTGCTGGCCCAGGCCACCGGCCTGGGCGGGCGCACCGCCGGGGGAACCGCGGATGAGACGAAGGGAGCGGGCCGATGACGTCGGCGCAACCGCTGTCGGTGACCCCGTACGCCGAGGCGCTCGGCCGCTACGAGCCGGCGATCGGCCTGGAAACGCACGTGGAGCTCGGCACCCGGACCAAGCTGTTCTGCGGCTGCCCGGCCCAGTTCGGCGGGGAACCGAACACGCACGTCTGCCCGGTCTGCCTCGGCCTGCCCGGGTCGCTGCCGGTGCCGTCCCGGGCCGCCATCGAGTACACGATCCGGATCGGGCTCGCGCTGAACTGCTCGATCGCCGGGTGGTGCCGGTTCGCCCGGAAGAACTATTTCTACCCGGACATGCCGAAGGACTTCCAGATCTCCCAGTACGACGAGCCGCTGTGCACCGACGGCTGGCTGGATGTCACGGTGGACGAGGGTGACGGGGAGCCGGCGCACGTCCGGGCCGGCATCGAGCGGGTGCACCTGGAGGAGGACACCGGCAAGTCACTGCACGTAGGCGGGGCCACCGGCCGTATCCACGGGGCTGACTACTCGCTCGTGGACTACAACCGGGCGGGCATCCCGCTGGTGGAGATCGTGACCAAGCCGATCACCGGCACCGGCGCGGCCGCGCCCGCGGTGGCCCGCGCCTACGTGGCCGAGCTGCGGGAGGTCATCCGGTCCCTCAGCGTGTCCGACGTGCGGATGGAGGAGGGCTCGCTGCGCGCCGACGTGAACACGTCGCTGGCCCCCCGAGGCTCGGCCGTGCTGGGGACCCGGACCGAGACCAAGAACGTCAACTCGCTGCGCTCGGTGGAACGGGCCATCCGGTCGGAGATCGAGCGGCAGGCCGCGGTGCTGGACGCCGGCGGCGCGGTGGCGCTGGAGACGCGGCACTTCCACGAGGACACCGGGATCACCACGGCCGGCCGGAGCAAGGAGGAGGCGGAGGACTACCGTTACTTCCCCGAGCCGGATCTGGTGCCGCTCGCCCCGGCGCGGGAGTGGGTGGAGCAGATCAGGCGGTCGCTGCCCGAACTGCCGTCGGTGCGCCGGGAGCGCCTGCAGGCCGAGTGGAACCTGTCCGGCGCTGACCTGTCCGCGCTGCGCAACGCCGACGCGATCGACCTGGTCGCCGCGACCGCCGAGGCCGGCGCGTCCCCAGCGGACGCGCGCAAGTGGTGGCTGGGCGAGCTGTCCCGGCGCGCCCATGAGACCGGCACCGAGCTGGCCGCCCTCCCGATCACCCCGGCTCAGGTCGCCCGGGTCGCGGAGCTCATCGCGTCCGGCGCGCTCAGCGACCGGCTGGCCCGGGAGGTCATCGACGGCGTGCTGGCCGGGGAGGGCGGCCCGGACCAGGTGGTCACGGCGCGCGGGCTGGCCGTGGTCAGTGACGACAGCGCGCTGACGGCCGCCGTCGAGCAGGCCATTGCCGCCAACCCGGAGGTCGCGGACCGGATCCGCGGCGGCAAGACGGCCGCGGCCGGCGTCCTGGTCGGCGCGGTGATGAAGGCGACCCGCGGCCAGGCCGACGCCGCCAGGGTCCGCGAACTGATCGTCCAGCGGCTCGGCTAGTGCGGGAGGGCGGACCGCCGCCAGCCCCCCGGGCCGGGGAACATCGGCGCCCGCACCCGCCGGGACCGGTCCGACCATCCGGAGCCAGCCTGGCCGCGGGCCTCCCGCGCCGTGGTCGCCGCCTCGGCCGCCTCGGCGGCCACCCGCCGTGCGGCGAGGACGGCCAGGACCGCGGCGACCTCCTCGGTACTGGCGTCGCCCCGGATCACGTGCAAGAGCGGCTGGCCTTCGCCCGGCTTGTCTGACGGCACGATGCCAGTGTAGGGGGGCTGCGTGCGGCGGGCCAGGACGGGCGGCCCCGGTGGTGGCCCCGGCCCCGCGGCCCGGGCATGGCGGCTCAGTCGCGGGGCGAGCGGCCCACGACGATGCCGAACTCCCGGTGGACCCGGCTCCAGAAAGCGTCCCGCAGCCATTCGCGCGCCTCCTGGTAGGAGCGCAGCGACAGCCCGAGTTCCTTCTCCGCCTCGACCAGCAGCTCCTTGTCGATCACCGGCGGCAGGATCGGGCCGGGCAGCAGGTCGCGGATGTTGTCGGTACCGCGGGTCAGGATCCACTTCTGAGCCACGTGCTCGCCGGCCTCCTCCACCCGCAGGCGGTCGGGGCCGAGGCGGCCCGCGCCGGCCTGGCTGGCCGGGCTGGGGGCGCCGCCGGCGGCGGCCGCGCCCGCCGGCGACGCGGGGTGCGCCTGTTTGGCGGCCAGGCGGGCCATGCGGTCACCGAAAAGCTGGGCGGGGGAGGGCACCGCGCTGGCCGGAGGCTCATCCGGGCGGGCCGGCTCGACCACGCTGGGCAGCTGCCGGGTGAAGTAGGGCCGGACGAACGCGCTGTCCAGGATCTCCACCGTGTCGGACTCCCAGACCAGCCGTTCTGCCTGGTTGGTGCCGTAGGGCGGCTCGATGCCCCACAGGTGCACGCGCACACCGTAGGCCTGCGCAGCCTCCACGGCCGGCACCATGTCCTCGTCGCCCGCAACGAGGATCGCGTCGGTGATCGCGTGGTGGCGGGCCAGCGCCTCCATGTCCGCGCGGATCTGCGCGTCCACGCCCTTTTGCTGGCCGCGGGCGTTGAGGTTGCCGAGCCGCAGCTTCACCATCGGAAGCTGGGCGATCACCCGCTGGTCGATGGTGGGCACCCGGTCCCGGGCCGCGTCGTACCAGTAGACCCGGAGCAGTTCGCCGCGGACGAGCTCGTCGGCGTGCTTGCTGATCGCGTCGATGAGCGGAACGGCGTCCACCCGGAAGTCGCGCCGCGAGCTCGTGGCGAGCAGCAGTTCCCCGGCGGCAGCGTAGATGTAGCCCACGTCCACCATCACGGCGTAGCGGGCCAGCAGCGGTACCTGCGCGGAGTATTCGCTCATCGTGGTCACGACTTTAGGCCAGCCGGCCGGGTACGGATGCCGCCGGCTCGCGACGAGGGCCCGAAAATCGGGCCTAATCTGCGCAGAAAGCACAAAAAACGGTGCTGTCGGTGGGCGTTGCCGCTCCGGCCTGCGACGTTACGGTGGGTGGGATAAGAGCACCTCGTAGCTGCCCGGGTCGAAGTAGCGGGCCTGCCGGGACGCCCCGGTGAAGCCGGGCCGGAGGGTGAGGTTGCCGCCCGCGTCGTCCAGGTACCAGAAATGGTGGCTGCTGGCCATCCCGCAGTACATCATCGTCGGCGTGTTCACGAGCGGCGTGCCACGGTCGGGGTGGTGGGCTGGCCACCTCCACCCGGCCGAGCTCGGCTTCTCCCTCAACGACCGGTACCGCTGCTGCTGTTCAGCTCGACTTCGGCTTTTTCTTCCGGCGCGAGTATGTCGTGGACCGTCTGGCGGAGCAGTTCGCCCAGTTCTTGGGTGGTCGTGCCCTCGAACGCGTCACCGGCCATGAAGAGCACGGAGAATACGGCGCCAAGAGAGCAGGCCATCCTGACCCGGTCGCGGAGTGAGATGGCGGGGTCGGCGAGCATCTGGCGGAATCTCTGCTGAAGGTCTTCGTGTTCGGCGTCGTGATCCTTGCGATGCAGCTTTTCCAGGGCCGCCTGGTTGCGCTCATGCATCAGGTAGAGCTTGCGCTGGGCGAGCATCTGGCCGACCACCGTATCGACCAGGGATTCCCAGGCCGCCAGGCTGACGGGCCCATCGGTCAGTTGCTTCAGGCCGTCCCGGCCGACGTCATGGAGGCGCATGTGCAGCGCCATGAGAATGTCGTCCTTGGACGCGTAGTGGTAGTAGAGCGCCGCTTTGGTGAAGCCGAGCTTCTCGGCTATCTCCCGCAGCGAGGTCCCGTCGAAGCCCTTCTCGATGAACAGGTCGAGGGCCACATCCAGGATGCGCTCCCGGGTCGAGCCCGCCTCCGGCGGCTGATCCGGGGCGGGCTCGGCCGCCCGCGATCGCTGGTCGCCGGGAAGGCCGGCCGGGCCGTCCTGACCGGCAGTGGCTCGTGTCATGTCATCCTCCCGGTTGGCACCCGCTATCTACTTGACGGCCGGTAGGCAACTCACCTACGATACCATGAGCGGGCATCTTACTAGCCGGCCGGTTAGGACGCAGCTATGCCGAACGACATGATGATCGAGGCCGAAGGGCTGGCCAAGCACTACGGCCAGACCCGGGCGCTGGCTGGCGTGGACTTCTCCGTGCCGGGCGGAAGCATCCTGGGCCTGCTCGGGCCGAACGGCGCGGGGAAGACGACCGCGGTGCGGATCTTGACGACTCTCGCTCTGCCCGATGCCGGCCGGGCCAGGGTGGCCGGGGCCGATGTCGTCGGGCACCCGGCAGACGTGCGGCGCCATATCGGGGTGGCGGCACAGGACGCCACCCTGGACGGGCTGCTCACCGGACGCCAGAACCTGGTCCTGGTCGGCGAGCTGAGCGACATGCGGCGCACGGCATCACGGCAGCGTGCGACCGAACTGCTGGCCCAGTTTGAGCTGACCGATGCGGCGGACCGGATGCTGAAGGGCTACTCCGGTGGCATGCGCCGGCGGCTGGACCTGGCGGCCGCGCTGATGACCCGCCCCCCCGTCCTGTTCCTGGACGAGCCGACGACCGGGCTGGATCCGGTCAGCCGTCAGCGGGTGTGGGAGGCCGTCCGCGAGCTGACCGCGGAGGGTGTCACCGTGCTGCTCACCACGCAGTACCTCGATGAGGCCGATGCCCTGGCTGACCGGATCGTGGTGATCGGCCACGGCCGGGTGATCGCGAACGGCACGCCCCAGGAGCTGAAGGAGGCGAGCCGTGGCGCACGCCTGGAGGTGACTCTCACCGCCCCGTATCCCGGCGCGGCCGAAGCGATCGGATCACTGGCCGCCGGCCCGGTGCACCTCAGCGAGGACGGCCGGCGCCTGAGCGCCGGCGTGGACAGCGCCCTGGGGCTGGCGACCTCCGTGGTGCGCGCGCTGGATGCGGCCGGGGTGCTGGTGGACAACGTGGAGATCCGCCAGCCGTCGCTGGACGATGTGTTCTTCTCCCTCACCGGAGGCCACCTCGCCGCCGAGGACGACGATCCCGGCAACGGTGCCGCCGGTCCTGAAGGCGCGCGGCCCGAGATGGAAGGAGCGGGCGCATGACGACGACCACGCTGCGGCAGGGCCCCGCCGGGTCCGGCATCCCCGGTCAGCACCCGGCCGCCGTGGCGGGCCGCCTCCGCGACGTGTGGGGCATGACCCGGCGCAACCTGGTGCACATCTCCCGGGAGCCGATGCAGCTCTCGGATGTCACCCTCCAGCCCGTCTTGTTCACCGTGCTGTTCATCTACATCCTCGGCGGGGGCATCCCGATCCCGCACGGCAGCTACAAGGATTTCGCCCTGGCCGGTCTCCTCGCCCTGAACCTCGTCACCTCGACCATGGGCACCGCGGTCGGGCTGAGCACCGATCTGCACGGCGGCATCATCGACCGCTTCCGCGCCCTGCCGATGTGGCAGGCCGCGGTCCTCGTCGGCCGGTCATTCGCCGATCTGATGACGTCGTGCATCTGCGCCCTCATCGTCGCCGTGACCGGCCTGGCCGTCGGCTGGCGGCCGGACGCCGGCGCCGGCCTGGTCATCGGGGGCTTCGCCCTGGTGCTCTTCTTCGCCTACTCGCTGTCCTGGATCGCCGCCTGCGTGGGCCTCAACAGCAAGAGCCCGGAATCGGCCGCGTCGTTCGGCTTCATCGTCCTCTTCCCGCTGGCCTTCGTGTCCAACGCCATGGTCCCCACGCAGCACATGCCCGGCTGGCTGCAGGCCGTGGCCGACTGGAACCCGGTAAGCGCGGTGACGGCCGGGGCCCGCCAGCTCTGGGGTAACCCAAACCCGTCCGGTGCCATCCACGCCTGGCCCATGCAGCATCCGGCCGAAGCAGCCCTCATCTGGTCAGCGCTGATCCTGGCCATCGCCGCCCCATTGGCCTCATACTTCTTCCGGCGCCGCACGACGGAATGAAACGAATCACAGCCCGCCTCCGGCGGTCCGCCCGCTGAAGACATCCCTCGTGTCACCCCCGAGCTAAAGCGGAATGTTGCCGTGCTTCCTGGGCGGCAGGGTCTTCCGCTTGGTGGCCAGCGCGCGCAGGGCGCGGGTGATCTCCGAGCGGGTCTCGGCCGGCCGGATGACCGCGTCGACGTAGCCTCGCTCGGCCGCCACATAGGGGTTCGCCAGGGCGTCCTCGTATTCGATGATCTTCTTGTCGCGCAGCGTGTCCGGGTCGCTGGCGGCGGCCAGCTCGCGGCGGTACAGGATGTTCACCGCGCCCTGCGCGCCCATGACCGCGACTATCGCGGTCGGCCAGGCCAGGCTGACATCGCCGCCCAGGTGCTTGGAGCCCATGACGACGTAGGCGCCGCCGTACGCCTTCCGGGTGATGACCGTGATCTTGGGCACCGTGGCCTCGGAGTAGGCATAGATGAGCTTGGCGCCGCGCCGGATGATGCCGTTCCACTCCTGATCGACGCCGGGCAGGAAGCCGGGCACATCCACGAAGGTGAGGATGGGGACGCTGTACGCGTCGCAGGTCCGCACGAACCGGGATGCCTTTTCCGACGCGTTGATGTCCAGGCAGCCGGCGAAGTGCATCGGCTGGTTGGCCACCACCCCGACCGAATGCCCAGCCACCCGGCCGAAGCCGCAGACCATGTTCGGCGCGAACCCCGCGTGCACCTCGAGGAAATCCCCGTCGTCGAGCACGTTCGTGATGACCGTGTGCATGTCGTAGGGCTGGTTCGGGGAGTCCGGGATCAGCGTGTCGAGGGCCTCGTCGTGGCTGGTCACCTCGTCGGCCGGGGCCGGGTCGTCGGGCTCGATGACCGGGGGCTCGTCCAGGTTGTTTGACGGCAGGAAGGACAGCAGGTCGCGGGCGAAGTCGATGCAGTCCTGCTCGTCCTTGGCCTGGTAGTGGGCGACGCCGGAGCGGATCGCGTGCGCGTGCGCCCCGCCGAGGTCCTCGAACGTCACCTCCTCGCCGGTCACGGTCTTGATCACGTCCGGGCCGGTGATGAACATGTGCGAGGTCCCGTTCACCATGAGCGTGAAGTCGGTGATGGCCGGCGAGTAGACCGCCCCGCCCGCGCACGGGCCCATGATCAGCGAGATCTGCGGGATGACGCCCGAGGCCATCACGTTCCGGTCGAAGAGCTCGCCGTACAGGCCGAGCGCGACCACGCCCTCCTGGATCCGTGCCCCGCCGCCGTCGTTGAAGCCGATAATCGGGCAGCCGATCTTCAGCGCGTGATCCATCACCTTGACGATCTTCTCGCCGTACACCTCGCCGAGCGATCCGCCGAAGACCGTGAAGTCCTGGCTGAACACGGCGACCGGCCGCCCGTCGACCGTGCCGTACCCGGTGACCACTCCGTCACCGTACGGGCGGTTCTCCTCGATGCCGAAGGCGGTGGCCCGGTGCCGCGCGAACTCGTCGAACTCCACGAACGAGCCGGGATCCAGCAGCTTGTCGATCCGCTCCCGGGCGGTCAGCTTTCCCTTGGCGTGCTGCTTCTGCACGGCCTGCTCGGAGCCGGCGTGCGTCGCCTCCTGGCGGCGCCGCGCCAGGTTGGCGATCTTCCCGGCGGTGGTGTGCACATCCTGGTCCTCGCCGCTGAGTCCGGTGTCCGGCAGCGCGGAAGCATCACTGGTCATGAGGCCAAGGGTAGCCACAGGGCGGCCCGGACAGGAGGGGGCGTTTCGCTACGCTTGCAGCGTGGCGCGGGTGAGGGTCAGCCGGGATAGCGACCGCTATCAGATGCCGGAACCGATGCGGCGTGATGTCCGGTTGCTGGGCAGCCTGCTCGGTGGCGTGCTGAGTGAGGCCGGCGGCCCGGACCTGCTGGACGATGTGGAGCAGTTGCGGCACGCGGTGATCGAGTCCCGGCGGGCCGAAGCCGGCGCGGGCCGGGAACCGGGACCGGAGCCAAGCGGCTCAGCCGAGGACGTCGGCGCGCTCGTCGCCGCGTGGTCGCTGGATCGTGCCGAACAGGTCGCCAGCGCCTTCACCGTCTATTTTCACCTCGCCAACCTGGCCGAAGAGCACCAGCGCATCCGGGCGCTGCGGGACCGGGACCTGCCGGGGCACCCGCTGCCGGAATCGCTGGAAGCCACGGTGCGGGAGATCCGCCGGGAACTAGGCGGGGACCGGCTCGACGACCTGGTCGCCGGGCTGCGGGTGCACCCGGTGTTCACCGCCCACCCGACCGAGGCGCGGCGACGCGCCGTGGTCGCCTCGCTGCGCCGGATTTCCGTGCTCATGGACGCGCTGGACGATCCGCGCATCGCCGCGACCGACCACACCGAGACCCTCCGCGAGCTGCGCGAGCAGATCGATGCGCTGTGGCGAACGTCACAGCTACGCGTCAACGCCATGGACCCGATTGATGAGGTCCGGTCGGTGATGGCCGCGTTCGACGAGACCCTTTTCCGCGTCGTGCCCAAGTTGTACCGGTCGATGGACCACGCGGTCGCCGGCTCCGACAGCGGCAGCGTCCCGACCGGCGTGCCCGCGTTCCTGCGGTTCGGCAGCTGGGTGGGGGCCGACCGGGACGGCAACCCCTTCGTGACCGCCCGGGTCACCCGGGAGGCCGCCACCATCCAGGCCGATCACGTGCTGCGCGCGCTGGAGCGGGTCGCCGACCGGATCGGCCGGTCGCTGACCCTGCACGAGTCCGCCACCCCGGCGTCGCCCGCGCTGCGCCACGCACTCGACCTCGCCGCGGCGGCGCATCCCGAGCTCATCGCGGAGATCGCCGCGCGCTCCCCGCAGGAGCCGTACCGCACGTACCTGCTGTATGCCGCGGCGCGGCTGGCGGCGACCCGGAACCGGCACGCCGATCTCGCCTACCCGGGCCCGGCCGGCTTCGTCGCCGACCTGCGCCTGGTGCAGGGATCGCTGGCGGCCGCGGGCGCGCGCCAGCAGGCGTACGGTGAGCTTCAGCACCTGATCTGGCAGGCCGAGACGTTCGGGTTCCACCTCGCCGAGCTGGAGATCCGGCAGCACAGCGCGGTGCACGCGCGGGTGCTCGCCGAACTGCGGGACGCCCTGCCCGGGCAGCCGCTGTCGGCGGAGGCTGAGGAGGTGCTGGCCACCTTGCGGGTGGCCGCGTGGATTCAGCGCCGCCTCGGCGTCGAGGCGTGCCGCCGGTACGTGGTCAGCTTCACCCGGTCGGCCGCGGACATCGCCGCGGTGTATGAGCTGGCCGAGCGGGCGCTGCCGGGCGCCGCGCCGGTGCTGGACGTGGTGCCGCTGTTCGAGAGCGGGGAAGACCTGGGCAACGCGCCGCGCGTGCTGACCGCGATGCTGGCGCTGCCCCCGGTCGCCGAACGGCTCGCGGCCACCGGCCGGCAGCTGGAGGCGATGCTGGGCTACTCCGATTCGGCCAAGGAACTCGGGCCCGCCAGCGCCACGCTGCGGCTGTTCGACGCGCAGGCCGAGCTGGCCGCGTGGGCCGTGGCCAACGACGTGCGGCTGACGCTGTTCCACGGGCGCGGCGGCGCCCTCGGCCGCGGCGGCGGCCCCACCGGCCGGGCGGTGCTCGCCCAGGCCCCGGGCTCGGTCGCGGACCGGTTCAAGGTCACCGAGCAGGGTGAGGTGATCTTCGCCCGGTACGGGCGGGCGGTCATCGCGAAGCGGCATCTGGAGCAGGTCACCTCGGCTGTGCTGCTCGCCTCCTCGCCCGCCCGCACGGGCAGCAGCACCGACGTGTCGCTGCGGTTCCGTGGCATCGCCGGGGTGATCGACGAGGCGGCACGGGGCGCGTTCCGCGCGCTGGTCGACAGCGACGGGTTCGCGGAGTGGTTCGCCCGGATCAGCCCGCTGGAGGAGATCGGCGGCCTGCGGATCGGCTCTCGCCCGGCGCGGCGCGGGCTGTCCCGGTCCGCCGTCAGCCTGGACGATCTGCGCGCGATCCCGTGGGTGTTCGCCTGGTCCCAGACGAGGGTGAACCTCCCCGGCTGGTTCGGCCTGGGCAGTGGCCTGGCCGCCGCGCTGAGGCCGGCCGCGGATGGTAACGCCGCCGGGCCGGGCGGGCCGCCGGGCGGGCCGGGGCTGGCGCAGCTGCGGCGGGCCTACGCGGAGTGGCCGCTGTTCAGCGTGCTCATCGAGAACGCGGAGATGAGCCTGGCCAAGACCGACCGCCGCATCGCCGCGCGGTATCTCGCGCTGGGCGGGCGGGATGACCTGGCCGACCGGGTGCTGGCCGAATATGACCTGACCATGCGGCTCGTCCTGGCGGTCACCGGGCATCAGCGGCTGCTGGCCGACCGGCCGGTCCTGTCGCGCGCCGTGGCCCTGCGGGACCCGTACGTCGATGCGCTGTCGCACCTGCAGCTGCGGGCGCTGGCCGCGCTGCGCGGCCCGGCCGCCGACGATCCCGTGCGGCGGGAACGGCTCGAACGGCTGCTCCTGCTCACCGTGAACGGTGTCGCGGCCGGCCTGCAGAACACCGGCTGAGAGTCAGGCGAGCCGCACGGCCGCCGCGGCGAGCCGGAGCACGTCGGGCACCACCGCGGCCAGGTCCCGATCCGCGCCGGCCAGCGCGTCGAAGGTCTCGAATCTGGTCAGCGTGAACAGCACGCGCACCGCGTCGGCTTGCCCGGTGACCAGGCGGGATGCCGCGCTGAGCGGGCCTGCCAGCACGGGACCTGCTGACGGCCCCGGTCGACCGGGGCACGGCGGCCTCGTCATCCGGCTCTGAATACCCTCTGAATTTCCGGATGGCGGTCGGTCCGGCCCGGCTCCCGTCCAGGGACGCGGCACTAGGCTGCTCGGATGACCGACACGCAATGGCGGACGCACCGGCTGGAACTGGATGATCAGACGCTGCGCGAGTGGGATGCGTTCGTGCTGGCCTCCGGGCGGTCAGGGCCCGATGAATCCGGCGGGATCGTGCTGGACCGCTCGGCGTTCTACCCCGGCGGCGGCGGCCAGCCGCCCGATCATGGCGTGCTGCTCTGGGGCGGCGTGCAGACCCGCATCGAGGGTGTGCGCAAGGGAGACGACCTGTACCTGATCCCCGCGGAGGGGGATCCGGTCCCGCCGCCCGGCACCGCGGTGCGGGGCGCGGTGGAAGACGCGCGCCGGACCGCGCTGATGCGTACCCACTCCGGCCTGCACATCCTGTGCGGCGTGGTGTTCCGCGACTTCGGTGCCCTGGTCACCGGCGGGAACATGGAGCCGGGAACCGCGCGGATGGACTTCAACCTGCCCTCGGTCCCGGACGGGTTCCGGCAGGCCGTCGAGGACCACTGCAACATGGAGATCGAATCGGACCGGCGGATCGATGTGCGCGTGCTGCCGCGCGCGGAGGCGTTCGCGCTCCCCGACATCATCCGCACCGCGACCAACCTGGTGCCGCCCGGCGTCACGGACGTGCGGATCGTGGATATCGTCGGGCTCGACCAGCAGGCCGACGGCGGCACGCACGTCGCATCCACCCGGCAGGTCGGCCGGATCGAGGTCATCAAGGTCGAGAACAAGGGGAAGGGGTTCCGCCGGCTCCGCATCCGGATCTCCGGATAGCGCCCGATGACCAGGACCCAAGGGCGAAGCGGCGGGCAGACGTCACAGTGCACCGGACCCCCCGTACCAGGTCACGCCCCTTGTTTATCGATCAATCGGGTGGGAACGTTGCCCACTGCTAAGCGACGGTTCATCCAGCCAACGACGGAAGAGGGGGAACCCATGCCTGACTTCAGCGAATTCGCCGACGAGGCCAAGAAATTGGCCGGTGACCACCCCGAGCAGGCCGACCAGGCGTTCGACAAGGCCGCTGACTTCGCCAACCAGGAGACCGGCAACCGTTTCGACAGCCAGATCCAGCAGGGTGAGCAAGCCGCTGAGAATTACGCGGGCGTTCAGGGCCAGGGCCAGCAGGGTCAGGGCCAGCAGGGCCAGGGCGGCTATGGCAACCAGGGGCAGGGCGGCGGCCAGGACCAGGGCGGCTACGACCAGGGGCAGGGCGGCTACGGCCAGGACCAGGGCGGCTACGGCCAGGGGCAGGGCGGCTACGGCCAGGACCAGGGGCAGGGCGGCGGCCAGGACCAGGGCGGCTACGGCCAGGACCAGGGCGGCTACGGCCAGGACCAGGGCGGCTACGGCGGCCAGGACCAGGGGCAGGGCGGCTACGACCAGGGGCAGGGCGAGCAGGGCCAGGGCGAGCAGGGCCAGGGCGGCTACGGCCAGGGGCAGGGCGGCCAGTACTGAGCACGCCTGACGGTCCGGTCACCCGGTACCGCCAGATCCGCAAAAGGCCCCGCGTGTGCGCGGCCCTTTTGCTGCCTCGGCGATAATGGCCGCCGAGATGGCAGACAACACCGGCCGGCCACCCCTGGACGGCGCCGTCGTCACGGCACGGGCCGTCCGCCCGGGCGGCCTGTGGCGCGAGGTCCAGGTCACGGAGCGGACCGGGTCCACCAACGACGACTGTGCCGTGCGGGCGCGCGCGGGCGCGCCGGAGGGCATCGTCCTGGCCGCCGAGGAGCAGAACGCGGGCCGTGGCCGGCTCGGCCGCGCCTGGCTGAGCCCGCCCCGGGCCGCGCTGACGTTCTCCGTGCTGCTCCGGCCCGCTTGTGTGCCGTCCGCCCAGCGCGGCTGGCTGCCGCTGCTCGCCGGGGTGGCCGCCGTCCGGGCCGTGCGCCGGGTCTGCGGGCTTGACGCCACGCTGAAGTGGCCCAACGATCTGCTCGTGGGCCCGGGCAAGCTGGCAGGCATCCTGGCCGAGCAGTCCGGGGACGCGGTCATCGTCGGCATCGGCGTGAACGTGTCGGCCACCCGGCCCGAGCTGCCCGTCACCGGTCCCGCCGCGCTGCCGGCCACCTCGCTGCTGCTGGAAGGCTCGGCCAGCCTGGACCGCGATCTGCTGCTGGCGGAGATCCTGGGCGAGATCGAGCGCTGGTACCTGATCTGGCGCGGCACGGACCTGCCCGGTGATCCGCAGGACAGCGGCCTGCGCGCGGAATACCTCAGCCTGTGCGCCACCATCGGCCGCGCCGTACGGGCGGACCTACCCGCCGGGCAAACCGTCGACGGCACCGCCACCGGGCTCGGCGCGGGCGGCAGCCTGATCGTCCGGACCGCCGGCGGGGAGGTCACCGTCGGCGCGGGTGACGTCCGGCACCTACGGTGAGATTCGGGTGCAAGAGGCCCCGATCCGGGCCCCCGCGCCGGCTCGGGGCATGCCACGATGAGGCGCATGGCCCTTGACCCATCCGGCCAGGAACACAGCGTCCTCCTCCTTCATCCGCACTGGAAGGTGCTGCTGTGGCCGGTGATCTTCGGCGTGCTGGTTATCGCGGCCGCGATCGTGGTGCTCAGCCTCGTTCCGGCCGGGCCGGCGGCCGGTACGGCACGCCTGGTGACCGCGGCCTCGGCCGTCCTGCTGCTGCTCATCTGGACCGTGCGGCCAGCGCTGCGCTGGAAGACGACGACCTACGAGCTCACCACGGCGCGCCTGCGGCTGCGGGAGGGCATCCTGACCCGCACCGGCCGGGACATCCCGCTGGCCCGGATCACTGACGTCTCGTTTTCCCGGAGCCTGCTGGACCGGCTGCTCGGTGCCGGGCGGCTGCTGGTGGAGTCACCGGGTGAGCACGGGCAGATCGTGCTGACCGACATCCCGAGCGTCGAACGCGTCCAGGCCATCCTGTTCGGGCTGGTCGAAGAGGAACAGCACCGTCTCGGGAGCGAAGACCGCTGACCGGCCGGCCCGGGGCCGGGGGGGCGCGCGGACCGCGCCATGGCCCCGGGCAATTGGTCGCGCCACGAGCAAACACCGTGGTGGCGCACGTTCTACGATCAGGACATGACCAGCGTTCTGCTCGCCGAGGACGACGAGTCCATCTCCGAGCCCCTGTCCCGCGCGCTCCGGCGCGAGGGATACCACGTCGATGTGACCGCCGACGGCCCCAGCACGCTCGAGCGCGCGCTCAGCGACGGCATCGACCTGATCGTGCTCGACATCGGGCTGCCCGTGCTGGATGGCCTCGAGGTATGCCGCCGGGTCCGGGCGGAGGGGCACGGGGTGCCCGTGCTGATCCTCACCGCCCGGGCCGACGAGGTGGATACGGTGGTCGGCCTGGACGCCGGCGCCGATGACTACGTGACCAAGCCGTTCCGGCTGGCTGAGCTGCTGGCCCGGGTGCGGGCGCTGCTGCGCCGGGGGACGGCGGACAGCGCCACGGTGATGGGGGTGCGCATCGACCCGGAAGCGCGGCGCGCGTGGCACGGCGACGCGGAGCTGGAACTGACCACCAAGGAGTTCGACCTGTTCTGGATCCTGTTCCGCGACGCCGGGAAGGTGGTGACCCGGGAGCAGATCATGCGCGAGGTCTGGGACGCGAAATGGTGGACCTCGACGAAAACGCTCGACATGCACATTTCCTGGCTTCGCCGCAAGCTTGGCGATGACGCGCACAGCCCCCGGTACATTACGACCGTGCGCGGAGTCGGATTCCGGTTTGAGCGCGGCGATTGAGCGCTCGCCCGTGACCCCTGACCCGTCGCGCGCCGCGCTACGGCTGCCGCGCGCGACCACCGGGGCCGGGCCCTCGCCGGTGGCGCCCGGGGCGGGCGGCTGACCCATGCGGCGGCGGCTCCTGGTGACCATGCTGGGCATCACGGTGGTGGCCGTGCTGGTGGTCGGTGTGCCCACCGCGGCCGTGGCGGCCCCCCGCGTGCGGGCCCTGGTCCTCGGCCTGGGCGGCGCGGCGATCGTGGCCGCCGCGGTCACGGCGTTCCTGCAGTCCCGCGCGCTGAGCCGGCCCATCGAGGAGCTCGCGGACGCGGCGGACCGGCTCCGCTCGGGGGATCCGCGGCCGATCGGCCGGCGGTACCGGATAGCCGAGCTCGATCAGGTGGCGGACGGCCTGGACAGTGCGGGCCGCCGGGTCACCAGCCTGCTGGCGGCCGAACGGGAGCTCGCCGTCGACGCCTCCCACCAGCTGCGGACCCCGCTGACTGCGCTGTCGATGCGGCTGGAAGAGGTGATCGCCGCCGCCGGTGATCCCGACGCGGTCCGCGACGAGGGCGGCGCGGCGCTCGCGCAGGCCGAGCGGCTCGCCGACGTGGTCAGCCAGCTGCTCGACCCCGCGCGGCGCGCGATCGCCGGGACCTCCTCGCTGACCGGCATCGACGAGATCATCGATCAGCAGGTCGTCGAGTGGGAACCGGCGTTCCGCCGGGCCGGGCGGAAGCTGGTGGTGACCGGCGAACGGGGACTGCGGGCGCACGTCACGCCCGGCGGCCTGGCCCAGGTGCTGGCCACACTGGTGGACAACGCCCTGATGCACGGTGCCGGGACGGTGGAGATCCGCACGTCGCAGAACACCAAGTCCGCGGTGATCGAGGTGGAGGACCAGGGCCGGGGGGTCCCGCCCGAGCTCGTGTCCCGGATCTTCGAGCGCAGCGTGAGCGGCCGTCCCGAAGGAACCGGGCTGGGCCTGCCGCTGGCCCGCACCATGGCGGCCGCGGACGGCGGCCGTGTCGTGCTGGTCCGGCAGCGGCCGCCGGTCTTCGCCGTGTTCCTGCCGCGGCGGCCGCCCGCGTCCCGTGCCCAGCCCGTCCGCAGCGGCCCCGCCTGACCGGCCGCCCGGCCGGGTCAGGCCGCCATGGCCGGCCGCCCGCGCTCGATCGCCCGCCAGGCCAGGTAGATGACCGCGGTGATGAGGAAGCCGGCCTCGAAGGTCAGGTCACCGACGGACGGCACGTGCGTGGGCACCACGCCGGCGTATTCGGCCTGGTTGGAGAACAGCCAGATCGACAGGCCGATCCCGGCCAGCATGGCGACTGGGCATGGCCATGTCGGTCCTCCGGCTTGCCTTCCGGTAATCGCGCTGATCATAGGCCTGTTACCGTGGCTGAAACGGATCGCCAGCGTTAATTCTGCCCGGTTGGCCTCAACCGTCGCATCGTGTGCGGGCACACCCGGCCTGCTCATAAGCTACGGGCCGTGAGTGAACAGCTGGACGCCCGCCCCGCGCCACTACCCGCCGCGGCGGCCGCGGGTGAGCGGGCCGGGATCGCAGTCCCCTCGGTCGGGATGGTCGGCGCCGGCCAGCTGGCCCGGATGACCTGCCCCGCCGCCGCCGGGCTCGGCATCGGTTTCCGTGTCCTGGCCGCCGCCGGCGATGACAGCGCCGCCCGCGTGTGGCCCGACGTCCGGCTCGGCGACTACCAGTCGCTGGATGATCTGCGCGGCTTCGCGGCGGCCAGCGGCGTCCTGACGTTCGACCACGAGCACGTGCCGGGCCCGCACCTGGACGCGCTGGAACAGGCCGGATTCGTGATCCGCCCGGGCCCGGCCGCGCTGCGCTACACCCAGGACAAGCTGGCCATGCGCGGCCGCCTCGGTTCGCTCGGCATCCGCTGCCCGCGGTACGCGCCGGTCAGTGACCTGGCCGGGGTCGAGCGCTTCGCCGAACGGGCCGGCTGGCCGCTGGTGCTCAAGGCGTCCAGCGGCGGATACGACGGGAAGGGCGTGTGGGTCTGCGAATCCTCCCGTGCGGCCGCCGGCGTCCTCGGGCTGGGGCTCCGGCTGCTGGCCGAGGAGTACGTCGCGTTCGATCGCGAGCTGGCCGCGCTCGTCGCCCGGTCACCGCACCGGCAGGGGGCCGCATACCCGGTTGTGCAGACGGTCCAGCAGCAGGGGATCTGCCGCGAGGTGCTCGCGCCGGCCCCCGGCCTCGCCCCGGCCCGCGCCGCGGAGGCCCAGTCGCTCGCCCTCCGCATCGCGTCCGAGCTGGACGTGACCGGCCTGCTCGCGGTGGAGCTGTTCGACACCCCGGGCGGCCTGCTGGTCAACGAGCTCGCCATGCGCCCGCACAACTGCGGGCACTGGACGATCGAGGGCGCGGTGACCTCGCAGTTCGAGCAGCACCTGCGGGCCGTGCTCGACCTGCCGCTCGGCGCGCCGGGCATGCTGGCGCCGCAGGCCGTGATGGCCAACCTGCTCGGCGGCACCGACCCCGACGTCTATGACCGCTACATCCACGTGATGGCCGCCGATCCGGGGATCAAGGTGCACCTGTACGGCAAGGCCGTCCGGCCCGGCCGCAAGATCGGTCACGTGACCGTGCTCGGCGACGACGTGGCCGGGCTGCGCGACCGGGCCCGCCGCGCCGCGAGCTTCCTGCGCTGGGGGACCGAAGACGGCGAGTGACGGCGGATGGCGATGATACGGTGCGGGCGCGATGGGACACCGGGATGGATGGAGGCGATGAGATCATGACCGGCCAGCCGCTCGCTTGTGTCGTCATGGGCAGTGATTCGGACTGGCCGGTGATGCGGGCGGCCGCGGACGCCCTGGACGAATTCAATGTCCCCTACGAGGCGGACGTGGTGTCCGCGCACCGGATGCCGCGGGAGATGATCGAGTACGGTTCGGCGGCGGCCGGGCGCGGGCTGCGGGTCGTCATCGCGGGCGCGGGCGGCGCCGCCCACCTCCCGGGCATGCTCGCGTCGGTCACGCCGCTGCCGGTGATCGGCGTGCCCGTGCCGCTGGCCCACCTGGACGGGCTGGACTCCCTGCTGTCGATCGCCCAGATGCCCGCCGGCATCCCGGTGGCCACGGTAGCGGTCGGCGGCGCGCGGAACGCCGGGCTGCTCGCCGTCCGCATCCTCGCCACCGCCGACGAGGCCCTGCGCCGCCGGATGGCGCTATTCCAGGATCAGCTCGCCGCCACCGCGCGCGCGAAGGGCGCGGCCCTCCGCGCCCAGCGCGCCGCCGACTCCGGCCCGCCCGAACCCGCCTGAACCGGGGCTCCTCGCCGGCCCGCCCGTCCGTCCGGGAAACGTGTGCAGCCTCCATCATGAAATACCGCAGAAACCGCACTGGCACGCCGTTCGATGATCGTTAAGCGGGTGCGCTGGAGGCGATGGAAGCGCGGGGCGGTGAAGGGGCCGGCTAAGGGCTCGCAGAGGATTAACCCGTAGGCCTGTTCACAGTCGGCGCTGATCAGGGAGCGCAAAGTCTGCGGCTTATTTCCCTGCGTGTCCTAACGGCCGGCCCAGGGCGCGGTAGTGCCAGCCGGCGGCGCGCCAGCGGCCGGCGTCGAGCGCGTTGCGGCCGTCGACGATGTTGCGCCGGGCCACGGCTGCCCCGAGTTTCTCCGGATCGGCCTCGCGGAACTCCTGCCACTCCGTCAGCAGCAGGGTCACGTCGGCGCCGGTCACGGCCTCGATCGCCGAATCGGCGAAACTGAGCTCCGGGTGGGCCCGCCGGGCCTGGCTCATCGCCACCGGGTCGAAGAGGCGTACCGACGCGCCGAGCCCGTGAATGGTGGCGGCCACGTCGAGGGCCGGGGAGTCCCGGATGTCGTCGGAGCCGGGCTTGAACGCGACGCCGAGGACACCGATGTTCCGGCCCGCGAAGGAGCCCCCGGCCAGTTCGCGGGCCAGATCCACCATCCGGGCCCGGCGGCGCAGGTTGATGTCGTCCACTTCGCGCAGGAACGACACGGCCGGCTCGACCCCGAGCTCCCCCGCCCGGGCCATGAAGGCACGGATGTCCTTGGGCAGGCAGCCGCCGCCGAAACCGAGCCCCGGGCGCAGCGCGGCCCGCCCGATGCGCGGGTCGTGGCCGAGGGCCTCCGACAGCATCATGACGTCGGCGTGCGCGGCTTCGCACACCTCGGCCATGGCGTTGATGAAGGAGATCTTCGTGGCCAGGAACGCGTTCGCGGCCACCTTGACCAGCTCCGCGGTGGCCAGGTCGGTCGCGAGAAAGGGGGCGCCGGCCCGGATCGGGTCCGCGTACACCCCCCGCAGGATCGCCTCGGCACGGGCGGACGGCACGCCCGCGACGATCCGGTCCGGCCGGAGCGTGTCCGCCACGGCATGCCCCTCGCGCAGGAACTCTGGGTTCCACGCCAGTTCGCACGCGGGCCCGGCGGGCGACAGCCGGGCCAGCCGGGCGGCCAGGTCCGCGGCGGTGCCAACCGGCACCGTCGATTTGCCGGCCACCAGGCACGGCCGGTTCAGGAGCGGGCCGAGCGCGTCGATGCACCCGGTCAGCTGGGACAGGTCGGCCGCGTAGCAGCCCGCTCGCTGCGGCGTGCCGACACAGACGAAATGCACGTCGCCGAAGGCCGCCGCGTACGGGTAGGACGTGCTGAACGACAGCCGGCCAGACGCCAGGCCGGTTCGCAGCAGCGACCCGAGCCCCGGCTCGTGGAACGGCAGTTCGCCGCGGCTCAGGGCGGCGATCCGCGCCGCGCTGACGTCGACGCCGAGCACCTCGAACCCCAGGCTGGCGAGGCACGCGGCGTGCGCCGTCCCCAGGTAACCGGTGCCGAGCACGGTGATGCGGCGCTTTCCGGTGTCTGCGGGGGAGGCCATGCCTTTCCTTTCCCTGGCGCCTCGGATGGCGGGCTCATGGACATCGGCGGCCGGCGCCGATGCGGCCCGGGCGCCGGAATCCTTCCCGTTCGTGCACGGGCACGATACCCGTGCGGTTTCACACGTTGTCCACAGCGTTGTGCGTGCCCGGCCCGGCGCCGGGCGTGACTGCATCGCGTCGCTGCTGCCCGGCGTCCTGAACAGCGAGGACGCGGCGGAAAGCCTGCGCAGCTTCAGCGAACGCCGCGAGGCGCGCTTCACCGGCCGCTGACCCTCCCTGGAACACGCCCCGGCAGCGGGCTACATTGGCCGTGGGTGGTCGTCATGCGGAGATATTTGATTGTCGCGAATCAGACCCTTCATGGGCCTGACCTGCGAGAAGAGATCAGCGAACGGATCAGGGCGGCGCCGTGCTCCTTCTTTGTGCTGGTGCCGAACACCAGCGCGGCGCACTACGACGCGGTAGCCGCCTCGGCGGTGCTCAAGCAGCCCGGCACGTGGTGGTGGGCGACGAACTACGCCGGCCCCGCCACCGACGAGGAGGCCACTGCGCAGGCGCGGCAACGGCTCGATCAGATGCTGGCCGATCTCGGCGGGCTGGGCCTGTCCGTCGAAGGCGAGCTGGGGAGCCCCGATCCGGTGGAGGCGATCGGGAAGGTCCTTGCCGACCGCCAGTTCGACGAGATCATCGTGGCCACACTGCCGCGGAGTATCTCGCGCTGGCTCGCGGCGGACTTCCCCGCGGAAGCCGAGCGGCGGTTCGGCCTGCCCGTCACCACGATCATCATGAAGGTCTGAGCGGCGCCGCCGGCTCCGCGCACGTTCCGCAGCAAGACGCCCGGCCTGCCCCGGCAAAACGGGGGCAGGCCGGGCGCATGCCAGGCCGAGGGGCTTAGCCCAGCCGCTCCTCCAGTTCCTGGTGCAGCTCCCACAGCCGGTCCGGCAGGTGCCGGTGGAAGGTCTGGAAGTGCTCGGGGATGTGCTCCGCCTCCAGCTTCCAGGCCTCGGTGTTCACCGACAGCAGCAGGGCCAGGTCGGTCCAGGAGATGTCCAGGCCTTCCAGGTCCAGCGACCCCGGCGCCGGGAGATAGCCGATCGGAGTCCGGGTGGCCTTGGCGTCGCCGGACAGCCGCTCGATGATCCACTTGAGCACGCGGATGTTCTCGCCGAAGCCGGGCCAGACGAATTTGCCGGCGGAGTTCTTGCGGAACCAGTTGACGTAGAACAGCTTGGGCAGCTTCTCCGGGTCCGCCTGCTGGCCGACCTTCAGCCAGTACCCGAAGTAATCGCCCATGTTGTAGCCGCAGAACGGCAGCATCGCGAACGGGTCGTGGCGCAGTTCCCCGACCTTGCCCTCGGCCGCGGCGGTCTTCTCCGAGGCGATGTTGGCGCCGAGGAACACGCCGTGGTCCCAGTCGAAGGACTCGATCACCAGCGGCACGGTGCTGGCGCGGCGGCCGCCGAACAGGATCGCCGAGATCGGCACGCCGGCCGGGTCGTCCCACTCCGGCGCGATGATCGGGCACTGGCTGGCCGGGGTGGTGAACCGGGCGTTCGGGTGCGCCGCCGGCTCGGCCGAGCCCGGCGTCCAGTCCCGGCCCTTCCAGTCGGTCAGGTGCGCGGGCGGCTGCTCGGTCAGCCCCTCCCACCACACGTCGCCGTCGTCGGTCAGCGCGACGTTGGTGAAGATGCTGTTGCCCCACATGGTGGCGACCGCGTTCGCGTTGGTCTTCATCCCGGTCCCGGGCGCGACGCCGAAGAAGCCGGCCTCCGGGTTGATGGCATGCAGCCGGCCGTCCGGGCCGAACCGCATCCAGGCGATGTCGTCGCCGATCGTCTCGACCTTCCAGCCGGGGATCGTGGGCTGGAGCATCGCGAGGTTGGTCTTGCCGCACGCGGACGGGAAGGCGGCCGCGATGTACCTGGCCTCCCCCCCGGGGGGCGTGAGCTTGAGGATGAGCATGTGCTCGGCCAGCCAGCCCTCGTCCCGCGCCATCACCGAGGCGATCCGCAGCGCGTAGCACTTCTTGCCGAGCAGGGCGTTGCCGCCGTACCCGGAGCCGTAGGACCAGATCTCCCGCGTCTCGGGGAAGTGGGAGATGTACTTGGTCGTGCTGCACGGCCACGGCACGTCGGCCTGGCCGGGCTCCAGCGGCGCGCCGACCGAGTGGACGGCGCGGACGAACGTCCCGCTCCCCTCGATCGCCCGCAGCGCCGGCGTGCCCATCCTCGTCATGATCCGCATCGATACGACGACATACGGCGAGTCGGTGATCTCCACGCCGAGTCCGGAGAATTCACCGTCCAGCGGTCCCATGCAGAACGGGACCACGTACATGGTGCGGCCCCGCATGCAGCTCTCGAAGAGCCGGGCGAATGTCCGCCGCATCTCATCCGGGGCGATCCAGTTGTTGGTGGGGCCGGCGTCCTCCTCGTTCTTCGAGCAGATGAATGTCCTGCTCTCGACGCGGGCGATGTCGCTTGGATCGGAGGCGCAGTAGAAGCTGTTCGGCCGGATCCGCGGGTTGAGGCGGCGGAAGGTACCCTGCTCGACCAGGAGATTCGTCAGCCGCAGCCATTCGGGGTACGAGCCGTCGCACCATTCCACGCGATCAGGCCTGGCCAGATCGGCGACCTCCCTGACCCACCTGGTCAGCTTGATGTCGCGCGCCGGGACCTGTTCAGCCACGAGGATCTGCTCGGTCATGATAGGGCTCCTTACGGGTCGACAGGATTTGCGTGGCGGATAATCATCCCGCATTTAAGGATTAGGATCGCATGTCGCTAAGGTCACACCATATCAACCGCCCGCCGCAGGGCCAAAGGTCCCGTCGGCTAAGGCGTTGCGTCATATAAAACCGCCGTTTGGAAACCTTTTGTAATATAGCTGCTCAAATGCGAAACATGCCCGCAACATATACGGGATGCGCACGTGACGGGCGTTGCGTCACATCCGCCGGCGTCCCGTACAGCCGCTCCCCGCCGCCTCACCCGGCATAAACAAGCCAATACCGGCCCTTTAAGGCCGCCGCCGGCGCCTATCGGGCCAGCCCGCAGGTTCCGGAAGGCCGGCCGTTTCTCGCCGGCCGCGGCCGCCGGGCCCGCGGTCCGGCGGCCTCTGGCCATTCGCCGGGTGCCCGGCGGCTCCACCACCAGACGACAGCCTCGCGGGCGCGCCAATGATCTTTATCGTTCCGCGGGGTTCCCGTGCGGCCGGGGGCACGCCGTGGCCAGGATCCCGGGAGCACCCGCGTCTCCAGGCGGTCGCTGCCATCGCCGCCGATAAGGGCTACCGTCGTGCCCGTACGGCTTTCCGAATCCGTGGCAACACAGCAAGGGGATGAGATGAGATCAACGGAGGAGGCAGGAGCGCCTGCCGCGCAGGATGTCTGGGTGCTCGTGGTGGACGACAACAGCGGAAACGTAGTCCCGCCCGCGGTGTGCACGACCGAGGACCTCGCCAGGCGGCAGGCGGATCATGTCGCGGAGTCCTACGGCCTCACGTTCGGCCACTGGATACAGAGCGGCGGAGGTACCTGCCTCACCGCCGAGGGGCCGACCGCCGTGTTCAGGATCTACCGCCGTCCGGTGTGCGAATCCTGACCCGGCCGGTCAACTCCGGCCGGTTACCGCCGGGATCCCTGTCCCGCCGGCCGCCGCGGGGCGACGCTGCCGCCTCGTGGCGGCGATTCCTGTCCCGTCGCGCTGCGCGGGGCGCTCTGCCGACGACATGTGTATCTGCGGGCCCGGCCGCTGCTCTGTATAAGGCGACAGGGCGGCGCCGGCTCCGGGGAGCCCCCCTCGGGTCGCTCACCGTGTCGTTCACGAAGGGAGCACATCAGATGGCCGACGATAACGCATGCGCCAGAGTTCAGGGCGTCATCGACCAGCTCAATGCCGTCCAGCAGGAGGCATGGAATAACACGCCGCCGCCCGACGCGAACGGCGTCGCCTCGTTTAATTATCTTTACACGAAAATCACCGAGGGAATCCTTTTAAGACTGCGGGATGGCGGCTTCAAGGATCCGGAATTCCTGTCCGAGCTGGACGTGCAATTCGCCCGCCGGTATCTGGACGCCCTGAGGAACTACCAGAAGAATCCGGAATCCAGCCCGCGCTCGTGGCGCGTGCTGTTCGACCGGCGGGCCAATCCCCACATCACGGACATGCAGTTCGCGATCGCCGGTGTCAACGCGCACATCAATTATGACCTGGCCTTCGCGCTGGTCGCCACCTGGAAGCAGACGGACCCGCCGGACAGCGCCGGCCCGCAGCATGACGACTACCAGACGATTAACCAGGTCTTCCACGATGAGATGGCCGGCCTGCGTCACCACTTCGAGGATCCGCTGCTGCGCCGGCTGGACGCCGCCACGGTCGAGCGCCTCAGCAATCATTTCGATGACATGCTGGTGATCACCTTCCGCAATTCCGCATGGCACACCGGGGAGCACCTGTGGCGGCTTGAGGGCAGGTCACCCTGGGAGTTCGGGCTCAAGTCCAGGGCGATGGACGCCATGGCCGCGCTGGCCGGGCAGGCGCTCCTGGTTCCCATTGACCTCGACGGGTAGCCGCGGCGCCGATGGCTGCCCGCCGGGCTTGCGCGGCGGGCCGGATAGCCGCCGTCACCCGACGGTCGTGCGGAGCCTGTGCACCGCGGCCATCGCCTGGACCCGGGTGCGCACTCCGAGCTTGGCGAGGATGTGCGAGATGTGCACGCTCACCGTCTTCTCGCTGATGAACAGGCGGCGCGCGATCTGCCGGTTGGTCAGCCCGGCCGCGAGTTCGGCCAGCACGTCGAGTTCGCGCGCGGTGAAGGCTGGCGCAGCCGGGGCGAGGCTCATCCCCCGGTCTTCGGCTGGCGGCTGCCCGGCGGGCGGCTCCGGCGCCTCGGCGGGCGCGGGAGGCGTCGCCTCGTCGTCGTGCAGCGTGATCCGTGCCCGGGCCGCGAGGTCCTCGATCTGGCCGAGGAGCGGACGCGCGCCAAGATTCCGCGCAGCGGCATGAGCGCGGGCCAGGGCGTCGGCCGCACCCGCGGCGCGGCTCCGGCGTGACAGGAGGGCGTCAGCCAGCCGGAACCGGGCGTAGGCCGCCTGGTAAGGCTGCCGGTGACGATCCCAGAGCGCGACACAGGCGCGCCACGCGTCGGGATCGGACGCGCCTGCCAGGCGGCTGTCCTCGGCGGCGCAGAGCGTCAGGAACCCCGTGACCACGTCCTTGACGGGGCCTGCCGCGTTCGCCGCCTGGTCCGTGAGGTGCCGCACGCTCTCCCGCAGCTGGTCCAGCTCCGGGGTCGCCGCCGCTGGCGTGCCATGCCGCTCGGCGAGTTCGGCTTCCGCGCGCATCCCATGCCAGACGAGCGGCGCGACCACCCAGACGTCATCAGACCCCGCGGCCGCGGTGCGCAGCGCGGCGCAGACCGTCGTCCTCGCGAGGTCGGGCCGCCCCCGCCACATTTCCAGCCCGGCCCGCAGCGTCAGCAGCGGGACGCGGTACCGGGAACCGGCCAATTCGGCCGACAGCAGGTCGATGTCATCCAGGTTACGCTCGGCCTCGTCGAGCTTGCCGCGTCCGAGGAGCAGGCGGCAGCGGGCCAGCCGCAGCTCGATGCTCGGGGTGCCCGTCGGCCGGAGCAACAGCCCATCATCAACGGCCCGCTCGGCGTCTTGCCACCTGCCGAGCCGGAACAGCGCATTGGCGGCCAGAGTGAGCAGTGTGACGCCATACGTGCGTCCCAGGCCGACCTCAGTCATCCGCTGTGCCCCCCGGAGACACGTCTCAACACCCTCGGCAAGCTGGTTCAGCGGCCCGGATAGCAGCTCAGCGAGGTGCACGAATGCCTGCCCGATGTCGTCCGGCTGACCGGACTCCTCGGCGAGGTGCAGGCCCTGGGTCATCGCCTCCAGACCGTCGGCCGGGTTTTCCAGGTAGGCGAGGCTGAATCCGAGGGTGGCCAGCAGCCGCGCCCGCACATGGCTCGCACCGTCGCCGTGAGCGAGATCGAGCGCACGTTCCGCCTCCGCCCTCGACCTGGCGTACTCGCCCGCCACCCGCAGCGCATCCGCCTGGCCGGCCATCCAGGCGGCCCGGACAGCGGCGGCGGCATCCGCCGGGAGGACGGCCGCTGCCTGCTCGTACGCGACGACCGCCTGCCGGCTGCGGCCGCCCGCCAGCAGATAACGGCCCAGGCGCTGACGCAGCAGAGCCTCCTCGAGCGCTCCGTGCCGCGGCGATTGCGCCAGGAGTTCGGTCAGGCACTGCGCGGCCTCGTCGTGCTCCCCGTGCAGATGCGCTGCCTTGGCGGCGCGCTCCAGCAGCTCGGCCCGATCCGGCCGGGCGGTTGACGACCCAAGGCGGCTGTGCAGCTCCAGGGCCCGGCGCCAGAGCAGGCGGGCGTCGGCGAAGCCGTAGACCTGCTCGGCCTCCTCGGCCGCCGTCACCGCTGCCGCGAATGCTCGCGCGTCATCGCCCGCCAGGTCCCAGTGGCGCGCCTGCCGGGCGGCGGCGTTCCTATCGACCACCTCGCTGCCCCCGCCGCGGCGGGCCAGCGCCGTGGCGATGCGCCGGTGCAGCCGGATACGCTCGCCGGGCAGCAGGTCGTCACGGATCACGCCGGTCATCAGGCTGTGCCGGAGCCTGTATCCCTGACCGGTCTCGTCGACCTCGAGCACGGAAGCTTCGGTCGCTGCCCGCAGCCCATTGATCAGGTCCGTCTCGTCCAGGTCAACGACCGCGGCCAGCAGCTGGTGGCTTACCGGCTCGCCGCTGACCGCCACCGCGCGCGCTATCTGGCTGACCCCGGCGGGCAGCGCCTCCAGCCGGCTGAGCACGAGTTCGCGGAGAGTGCGGGGCAGCGCGGTGTCACCGCTCTTGACGGCGCGGATCGTTTCCTCAACGGCGAACGCGTTGCCGTCGGACCGGCTCCAGATCAGCTCGACAAGCTCATCACCCGCGGAGCTGCCGAACGCGGCGGCCACGATGCCGACGACGGCCGCGTGGTCCAGCGGCGTCAGCTCGAGGAAGCGGACGCGGCGATCCCGCCGGAATTCCGGCAGCAGCGAGCGCAGCGGATGCCCGGCGGGCAGCGCGTCGCTGCGGTAGGTGGCCAGCACCAGGATGGGCTCATCGACCACGTTGGCGAGCAGGTAAAGGACCAGGTCGCGGGTCGAGCGATCCGCCCATTGCAGGTCCTCTATCACCAGGACCAATGGCCTCCTGTCGGCGAGCCCGGCCAGGACCTGGAACAATAGCTCAATGGCAGGCAGGCCGGCGCCGTGCGGATCAGGTGCGGCCCCGGACGCAGGACGCATAAGTATCCGGTCAAGCTGTCCGCCCCAGCTGGCCAGAAACGTGCCAGCCCAGTCATGGGCCGGATCGCGCAGCAGCTTACGCAGCGCATCGGTGACGGGCCAGAACGGGGGTGCGTCGGCCAGGTCGATGGCCGCCCCCGAGAGCACGACGGCGTCATTTCCTGTCGCTGTTAACGCGAATTCGGTGACGAGCCGGGTCTTCCCGACGCCGCTTTCGCCGCCGACGACCGTTACCACGGTCTTTCCCTCGCGCGCGTCCTCGAATGCCGCCGTGAGGAAACTCATCTGATTGTCACGTGCGATAAAGGGCAGATATTGTCCCTTCTCACCCATACCAGCAGGGTAGGGCAACACCCTCAGCGCGTCCAAACGCGTTCCTGTGCACGCCCGGGCGGCGGCCCAAGGTCAGCATGAACGTGACCGCCGCGCCGGGCCCGCCGGCCGGCCGCCACCGTGGCGGTCTCCGGCCGGCCAGGTGCGGGGCCCGCACAACGGCAAGCGCCCGGATATGTCTTGCGGGTCAGACGAGATTCGAGTGATCTGCGTGCTGACTGAGACCCGGTATGCCGGAAACCCCCGCACCTAAGGGACAAACCTGGCGAGATTAGTTATTTCTCCCGATGTCCCCAGCCGCGGTACTGCCGCATGCTCCTGCCATCCGGCTGGCGCAGCCGGCGTCGCCCACCCGGCGACCGCCGGAACCCGCCCGGCTGATTGCCCGATGACGCCACCAGGCGGCAGGTCTCACACGGGGGTGCCCGACATGACAACCGACGTGCTACCGAGCAGGGCCGCGGTTACGACCGCGGAACTGGTCCAGGCCGCGGCCGACGGGGACGGTCAGGCCTGGGAAGAACTCGTCCGCCGGTACAACGGCATGCTGCACACGATCGCACGCTCCTACGGCCTGGAACCATCCGCCCGGGGCGATGTCGTGCAGACGACGTGGCTGCGTCTCGTCGAGCATCTCGGCACAGTGCGTGAACCCGCCGCCGTCGGCACGTGGCTGGCGACGACCGCCCGCAGGCAGTGCGGCCTCGTGGTCCGGAACCGCGAGCAGGAGCGCCCGGACGCGCGAGCCGAGAGCATCGACGCGTCAGACTGCGGCCGCTCGCCCGAAGAGCAGGCGGTGGCACGGGATCAGGACGCGCGGGTCCGGGCGGCTTTCCGGCGGCTGCCGACAGCGGACCGGCGGCTGCTCGCATACCTGATGGATTCGCCGCACCCCAGCTATGCGGACGTGTCCGCCCGGCTCGGCATGCCCGTCGGCAGCATCGGGCCGACGCGGGCGCGCTGCCTGGCCCGGCTTCGCCATCAGCTGGCCAGCGTCGGCATCAACAGCTGCTGAGAACAGCCGGTACGCAATCCGGGCGGGCCGAAGTTCACCGGAAACGGCCGGGTCACAATCCGGCCCCACCCGGCCCTGCTCACCCGAACTGGCGCATTATCATCCGGGCGCCGATCTACCACGTATCACGACCGCGCGCGAGCCCTCTGAACAAGAGACCTGCACCGGCGCAGGCTCGCGCCTATGACGCATGAAACCGCGCCGGAGAGAAGCGACGCGGAACTCGCATTGCGCATTGGTGAAGCCCATGGAAAGGGGTCAGATGAGCGCCGCCATAGAAGAAACTCTGCAATGGGTGCCGCATACACCGCCCGCGCCGCCCCAGATGCGGGAGCGGGTCGCCGAGCTGCGGAACCTGCGCGACCGGGTACGTAGCGCCCCGGACGTGCGGGCCACCCACGCGCAGAAGGCCCGGGGAAAGCTGACCGTCCACGAGCGGCTCGGGCTCTTGTTCGACGACGGCACGTTCACCGAGATCGAGCCGTTCCGCAGGCACCGCGCGACCGGGCTCGGGCTGGAGAAGAACCGGCCGCACAGCGACGGCGTGGTGACCGGCTGGGGCCTGGTGCACGGGCGGACCGTCTTCGCCTACGCGCACGATTTCCGGATCTTCGGCGGAGCGCTCGGCGAGGCCCACGCCGAGAAGATCCACAAAATCATGGACCTCGCGGAGACCGCGGGAGCCCCGATCGTCGGGCTGTGCGACGGGGCCGGCGCGCGAATCCAGGAGGGCGTCACCGCACTGGCCGGGTATGGCGGCATCTTCCAGCGCAACGTCCGCAATTCGGGTGTGATCCCGCAGATCAGCGTGATCCTCGGGCCGTGCGCGGGAGGAGCTTCATATTCGCCCGCACTCACCGATTTCGTCTTCATGGTGCGCGACATCTCGCAGATGTTCATCACCGGGCCGGACGTGGTCCAGTCAGTCACCGGCGAGGTCATCACCCATGAGGAGCTCGGCGGCGCAGATGTGCATTCTGATGTCTCCGGGGTCGCGGCGTTCGCCTATGACGATGAGCAGAGCTGCCTGGCCGAAGTCCGGTACCTGCTGTCCATGCTGCCCGCCAATAACCGGGAGCTCCCGCCGCCCGGGCCGGCGGACGACCCGGCGGACCGCCGCACCGAGGCGCTGCTGGACCTGGTACCTGCGGAGACCCGGGCCGGCTATGACATGCGCGACGTGATCAGGGAGATCGTTGACGACGGCGACGTCTTCGAGGTGCACGAGCACTGGGCGGCCAACGTCATCTGCGCCCTGGTCCGGCTGGGCGGCCAGGTCGCCGGGGTCGTCGCCAACCAGCCGGCCCACCTGGCCGGGGTGCTGGACATCCGGGCCTCGGAGAAGGCGGCGCGGTTCGTGCAGACCTGCGACGCCTTCAACATCCCGCTGATCACCCTGGTGGACGTGCCCGGCTTCCTGCCCGGTGTGGGCCAGGAACACGGGGGCATCATCCGGCACGGCGCCAAGCTGCTGTACGCCTACTGCAACGCCACGGTCCCCCGCATCCAGCTCATCCTGCGCAAGGCTTACGGGGGCGCATACATCGTCATGGACTCCCGGTCCATCGGCGCGGACCTGTCCCTGGCCTGGCCGACCAATGAGATCGCCGTGATGGGCGCCGAGGGCGCCGCGAACGTCATCTTCCGCCGGGAGATCAGCGCCGCGGCCGATCCCGAGGCGGTCCGCGCGCTGCGCATCGCCGAGTACCGGGATGAGCTCATGCACCCCTACCACGCCGCCGAGCGCGGGCTGGTGGACGACGTCATCGACCCGGCGGAGACCCGCTCCGTGCTGATCAGCGCGCTGGCGATGCTGCACGCCAAGCACCGGCCGCTGCCGTCGCGCAAGCATGGGAACCAGCCGCAGTGACCAGTCTCATCGAAGTCGTCCGCGGCAATCCCGATGACATCGAGCTGGCCGCGGTGATCGCGGCGCTCCTGGCCGCGCGCTCGCGCGGCCAGGGCCCGGCGAGCGGCACGGCACCGCCGGCTGACCGCCGCGGGAGTGCGGGCTGGCGCCACGGCGAGGACGGATATCGGTCACCTCGCTCGTGGAGCTCGCGATGAGCCCTGCGGTCCGCTGTATCAGCGGGCCGGGACCGTCCTCTGTTACCGATGAATGGCCGGGCCGGCCATGCGCCGGGGAAATAGAGATTAATTATGGCAAGCAATCAGAAATACATGATCGGGGGGGCGAAGATGACTGACTCCGTATTGCCGGCCGTGGCTGGGCCGCCCAGGCTGTGGTCGGTGCCGATGGCAGGCGAGGCCCGGTTCAGCTGGGATTACGGCAGTGACCGTGAGCGGCTGCTGGCGCTGTACCAGAAGGGCAAGGACAGGCAGTGGGACAGCACGACCCGGATCTCCTGGGACCTGGCGGTGGACCCCTCGGATGTCCTTGGCACGCCGGATGAGCAGATGGGGATTTACGGCTCCCGGCAGTGGGACAAGCTCGGGCCCGCCGGGCGGCTCACGCTGCGCCAGCACGCGGCCGCGTGGGAATTCAGCCAGTTCCTGCACGGCGAGCAGGGCGCGGTGGTGTGCGCGGCGCGCATCGTCGAGTCCGTGCCGGACATGGACTCGAAGTTCTACGCGGCTACCCAGGTGATGGACGAGGCGCGTCACGTGGAGATCTTCTCCCGGTTCCTCGGCGAGAAGATCGGGCTCGACTACCCGATCAACCCCAGCCTCCAGTCGCTGCTCGGCGACGCCCTGACCGACGCGCGCTGGGATATGCCCTACGTTGCGATGCAGGTGCTCATCGAGGGCCTGGCGCTGGCGGCCTTCGGCGTGCTGCGCGACCGTACCACCAAGCCGCTGCCCAGGCAGATCCTCGCCTACATCATGCAGGACGAGGCACGGCATGTGGCCTTCGGCCGGATGGCCCTGCGCGACTACTACCCGCAGCTGTCCCGGGCCGAGGTGGCCGACCGCGAGGACTTCATCATCGAGGGCTGCTACCTGATGCGGGACCGGTTCCGGATGAGTGAGGTCTGGGAACGGCTCGGCTACGACGTCGGCGAATGCCTGGCGTACATGGACAAGGGGCCCCGGACGCGCGCCTTCCGCAGTCACCTGTTTTCCCGGATCGTGCCGTGCGTCCGGGACATCGGGCTGTGGAGCCCGCGGGTGCAGAGCGCGTTCGCCGACATGGGCGTTCTGGACATGGCGTCGCGTGACCTGGACCAGGTGCTGCGCGCCGACGAGGACGCGGCCGAACGGATCGACGCCGAGAAGCGGGAGTTCGCAGCCCGGCGGGCCGAGGTTGCCGCCGCCACGGCGGACGGTTCCGGCGAAGCCTGAGATGACATAAGGAGCACCGCCGTGGACAGTCACAACCGATTCGAGACCAAGACGACCGCCGCGCTCTTGCGCCTGGAGTGGCTGGCGGCGCTGATCGTGTGCGCCGTCCTGGCGATCATCCACATCCGGTCGGTCAACTGGCCGGTATTCATCGGGTTCTTCGCCGTGATCGACCTGATCGGCTACATCCCGGGCGCAATCGCCTACCGGCGCAGCCCCGGGCACACCATTTCGCACAGGTATTACCTGGCTTACAACACCATGCACAGCCTGCTCACGGGCGGCGCGCTGGCCGGGATCTGGATGCTCGCGGTCCGGCCGGAGTGGGCGCTCCTGGCCATCCCGATCCACCTGTTCGGCGACCGCGGCTTGTTCGGCAACTCCCTCAAGCCGTTCAAGGTCAGGTTCGAGCCGGTCACCGTCCCGGCCTTCGCGGAATTCGAGCGAACGTTCGCCGGGACGCCGCCCGTGGCGGCGCCTGCCGCGGGCAAGGAGACGGCCGAGGCCGTCACCAGGTAATTCCCTGGCGCTCGCCGCGTGCCGGGCGCCCGCCGCCAGGGCCGTCCCGTCAGCTGCCCGCGCGTTCCCGTACTTCCCCGCCGCCGCTCGGCCGGCCGCAAGCCGTTGACACCCCGACATACCGTCGGTATGTAATGAGATACCAGCGGTATGCCGCGGTCTTCAGCCGGACCCGATGAGAGAAGGCGAGTATGACCGAACTGTCAAGTGACCGAGCCACCGAGGTAAATGCGGCCAAGATCCTCTTTGTCACCGCCGGGGCGACTTTCATGGCCTTCCTCGACACCACAGTGGCCAACATCGCCTTTCCCGCACTGCATACGAACTTCCCGGCCATTTCGCTGGCCAACCTGTCCTGGGTCGTCAGCGGCTTCGCCATCGCGTTCGCCGCGCTGCTGGCCCCGGCCGGCCGGCTGGCCGACGTGGTGGGCCGCCGCAAGGTCTTCCTCGCCAGCGTGGGCGTGTTCACCGTGGCCTCGGTGGCCTGTGCGGTCGCCCCGGACTTCGGCGTGCTCCTCGGCGCCCGGGTCGTGCAGGGGATTGGCGCGGCCGGGATGATCCCCTCCGCGCTGGGCCTCCTCCTGGCCGAGATGCCGCCCGCCAGGCTGCTCGCGGCCATAGGCGTCTGGGGCGCGTCCGGCTCGATGGCGGCAGCCGCCGGGCCGAGCCTGGGCGGGCTCCTCATCGACGCGGCCAGCTGGCGCGCGGTATTCCTGATCAACCTGCCGATCGGCGCGACGATCCTGTTCGGCGCGTGGCGTTTGGTGCCGGCCCGCCCGGCCCAGTCGCGGGAGCTGCCCGACGGGATCGGGACAGCCGCCGCGGCACTCGGCATCGCGGCCATCGCGCTCGGCCTGACCAAGGGAAGCGACTGGGGCTGGCGGTCAGCCTTCACCATCACCGCCCTGGTGGCTGGCGTGGCCCTGGTCACGGTGGCCCTCGCCCGGTCGCACAGCCAGCCCGTCCCGGCCATCCAGACCTCGCTGTGGCAAAGCCGGACCTTCGCCGTCGCCAACCTCACGTCGCTGCTGGCCGGCGCGGCGCTGTATTCGTGGCTCCTGGCCGGGCCGCTGTTCCTGACCACGTTCTGGGGATACTCCGTGCTCAAGGCCGGCCTCGCGGTTACTCCCGGCGCGCTGACGTCGGCCGTCGCGGCCATCCTGGTGGGCAAGAGGGTCAAGCTCGAGCGCCAGCCGGCCGTGGTAGCCGGAAGCCTGCTGGTCTTCGCCGCCGTCGGCGTATGGATCTTCGCCGCGCTCGGAGCCCGGCACGTCTTCCTCGAAGTGTGGCTTCCGGCCGGGCTCATCGGCGGCGCGGCGTTCGGGGCGGCCCTGACGGGTCTGGCTACCGCAGCGGCCTTGTCGGTGCCGCCGGTCCACTTCGCCGCCGGGACCGCGCTCAACACCGCGGCGCGTCAGGTCGGCGGTGCATTCGGGGTCGCGGCGATGGCCGCGATCGTCACCGCGGAGACCGGCACGCTGACGCTGCGCGTCGTCTTCCTCTTCGCCGGCGTCTCGTCCTTCGCCGCGGCCATCGTCGGGCTCCGGCTGCTGCCCAGGCCCGCGGTCCTGGCGCCGGCCACCCAGAGCGCACCGCAGCCGGTCTCCCGGCAGCCTAGGAGGACTGCGTCATGACGACGCCGAGCACAAGCAGTGACTTCCGCAGTGCTGACTGCGGCCCAGGGCCTGTTGAGGCCCCCCACCAGCGCATCGAAAGGGCAGAAGCATGACGGCACAGGGGGGAATTGCGGTATCGGCTGCCAGATGGGAGCTGGTTGCAGCGCACCGTGAGCGCCTGCAGAAGCTGGTGGGCGGGCGCCTGGGGCAGGGTGCCGACGTGGAGGACTGCGTAAACGAAGCACTGATACGCGCAGCCACTTTCGAGCGCCTGGATGAATCCAGGATAGGACCCTTCCTCACCACGACCGCGCTGCGGCTCTGCGTCGATCATCAGCGAGACGCGGCCCGGCGCCAGCGGCTCAACCTGAGATCTGTCGCGCCACCGCAGGAAAGCGTCGAAGACACCGTATGCGAAAGAGCGGCGGCGTCCTGGCTGTTCCGGCTCGCCAGGCGTCTGTCCCCCCGGGAAAGAGACGTAATACTGGCGCGGGCCCAGGGCATGAGCACGGCGGACGCAGCCTGCATGCTGGGCATTTCCCATAAGTCTGCTGAGAGCGCATTCACCAGGGCGCGGAGCCGACTGCGGATGAGTTATGAGCATGAGATGAACGTAAGTAGCCGGGCACTGTGTGGTACGGGCTGATGCGGCGAACCACGAGGTTCTCATGCTGGGTGATTCCATTCCATGGTGCGCAGCGCCCGCAGTTTCGCGTCGGTGGGCACCAGGTCGGCCTTGGCCAGCTTGACTGTCGATTCCGGGATCCACAGACGGTGCACCCGCCGCATACGGCTGCTTCAGCCGTGCGACCGCCCGCCGGCTAGGCCGCCCCGACGCCGCATACCCCATCGCGGTTCACCTTCGCGGTTGCCGGGATCGAGACCGATCGCGGGCCGTGGGTCGCGGCGCTGGCCGCAGCCGGTTAAGGCCGTGTACCCGGTGAACCCGCCGGGGATTCTCCTGGCGGGCGCGCCGCCAGGGCGACCCGCCCCCAGATCAGCGCGGCGCGCAAGCCGCGAGGCCGTCGTCGGCGAGCTACGCAGGCCAGCGACGTGGCCGCGGGCGGCACCGTCACGCCGGGCGTTGCCGGCGTGACGGTGAACCGAACTCATCGTGCGGCGGCATGGCCGCCCGGGGGCTTGAGGATCGCCAGGTACCCCGCCGGGTTCGGCCGGGACCCGTACGCCGGCTCTCGGCTCGAAGCCCGGCCATCCTCTCGTGATCATCTGCCAGCGCCTGCGCTCTTCCCCATCCGTTTGCGGCCTGGCGGGAAGCGCACGGGCAGGTGCTTGATGCCGTTGATGCTGAAGGACCTGAGCCATTCGGGTTCGCCGGTCACCTCCAGGCCTGGCATGCGCTCGAAGATCGCCCCGATCATGGCGCGGATCTCGCACCGGGCAAGGTGGGCGCCCAGGCAGTAGTGCGGTCCGGGCCCGCCGTAACTGACGTGCGGGTTATGGGTGCGGCGCAGGTCGAACCGGTATGGCTCGGCGAATGCTCGCTCGTCGCGGTTGGCCGAGTGGTAGCACAGCAGCACCTTGTCGCCCCGGGCCAGCGGCTGCCCGCCGAGAACGTAGTCGCTCCTGAGCGTACGGCGGAACGAGATGACCGGCGAGGACCAGCGGACGACCTCTTCCACGGCCGGGCCAGCCAGGCCGGTGAAATCCTGATGCCAGGCGCGGCGCTGCTGGGGGTGGCGGTCGAGCATGAGGATCCCGTGGGTAATGGAATGCCTGCTGGGCTCGGTGCCCGCGACGACCAGCAGGATGAACAGCTGGGCGAGTTCTTCCTCGCTCAGGCGCCGGCCGTTGGCCTCGGCCTGGATGAGGCGGCTGGTGAGGTCGTCACCGGGCCGGGCGCGCTTGGTGCCGCTGAGTTCTTTCATGTATCCGGCCATCTCTTCGACGGCCTGGAGTATCGCGAGGGCGCCGCGTTCGGGCTCGTCGAGGACGCCGGGGACGAATTCGGGATCGTCGCGGCCGTAGGCGATCTGCGCCCGGTCGCGGACCCAGCCCCAGTCAGCTTTCGGCACGCCGAGCAACTGGCACATCAGCCGGAAGGGCAGCGGGGTGGCGATCTGCGTGGCGAGGTCGCATTCCCCGTGCTCGATCACGCCGTCAATGATCTCGTGGGCAAGTGCCGCCGCCTGTCCGGTCAGCTCGCGAACGACGGCCGGGCTGAACGCCCTGGCCACGATCCGGCGCATGGCGGCGTGCTCGGGGTTGTCCATGTCGATCATGGACCGCAGGTAAGTGAACGGCGGGCCGGACGGGAGGTCGGGCAGAGCAGAGCCGTCGGCGGAGGAGAACACCGCTGGGTTCCTGCTCGCCTCGAGCACGTCATCAAACCGGGTCACCGCCCAATAGCCCCGGCCGGGAGGCAGGAAGGGCCACGACGGCTCATCGAAGAAGGCCACCGGCTGCTGGTCTCGCAGCGCCCGGAACGCGGCATCCTTTTCCTCGAACGGCTGTCCCCAGAAGCCGGCATCGGAGAGGTTGATCTTGCCGACGGTCACGTCCACGCTCATAGTTCAGCTACCCCCGCCGCATAGCCACCGCTCTGTACCGGCTGGCTGGCGGCCTGCGCGCTGCCAGTGGCCCCGCCAGCCCGGCCTGCTGCTGAGGGCTTGAGCGTCAAGTGATTCATGTGCACCTCATTTGATATTCATTTA
>Ga0335078_10000898_pt1 | contig 45251 bp, 40 predicted proteins | sample Lox_Sample_32_FD_206711 | JGI IMG/M metagenome (GOLD analysis project Ga0335078, IMG submission 206711) | Soil microbial communities from Loxahatchee National Wildlife Refuge, Florida, United States - Lox_Sample_3.2 | ecosystem: Environmental > Terrestrial > Soil > Wetlands | place: USA...
GATCCGGGCATCAGCGGCAAGGTGTTGGCGATCTTCGCCTTCGTGCTCGCAACGGCTGCGAGCGCTGCGTTGATCAAGTTGGCCCGCCACCGCGGCTGGGAGCCGCTGCCGATAATGCTCGGCCTGGAGTTCGCGCTACTGGTGGCCTTTTGCATGGTCATCCTCGCCGGACCGGCCCTTGCCAGCGCCGATGATCCTGCCGGGATCATTGCCGGCTTGTTTGCCGCGATGGCCATGGGCACGCAGAGTGTGATCGTGCGCGCGCTCATGCGCGGTATCCCGCAAACCAACGTGATGACGGGCAACATGACCCAGATCGGTATTGAGACAATCGATTTTCTGGCGGCCTGGCTTAGGTGCGGACGGGAGCCCGGCAATCAAGAAAATCAACAGGAATTGGCGGCCGTTTACGCACGGCTTCTGACTGTCCTGGCGATTGCGTTTGGTTTTCTCGTCGGCGTGGCATGTGGTGCGGTCAGCTATGCCAAAGCAGGACTGGCAGGCGCGCCGCTTGCCGTCGTAATCGTTGGCGCGCTAGCGCTATGGGCGGGCTGGCGCGAGCGTTAATTGGATCGAGGTCCAAGACCTCTGGACGGTTGAGGTCATTGAATGGAGCAGGCTATGGCGGAGTATCCCGAGGCGATCGTTGAGGGCAAGAAACGCCCGTTCACCGGCGCCGAGTTTTTGCAGTCGCTTCGCGACGGTCGCGAAGTGTATATCTACGGCGAGCGGGTGAAGGACGTCACCGCGCATCCGGCGCTGCGCAATTCGGCGGCTTCGGTTGCGCTCTTATACGATGCCCTTCACGATAAGAAGCTGCGGGACGTGCTCACCGCGCCAACCGACACCGGCTCCGGCGGGTATACCCACAAATTCTTCAAGGCAGCGCACTCGCGCGAGGAAGTCGTAGCGCAACGTGACGCCATCGCCGCTTGGGCGCGCATCACCTACGGCTGGCTGGGCCGCAGTCCTGATTATAAGGCCTCGTTCCTCAATACGCTCGGCGCCAATGCCGAGTTCTACGGCAAGTTCGCGCCCAACGCCCGCGCCTGGCACAAGCGCGGACAGGAAGCGGTACTCTTTCTAAATCACGCCCTGGTCAATCCGCCGATCGACCGCAACAAGACGGTCGAACAGGTCAAGGACGTTTACATCACCATCCAAAAGGAAACCGACGCCGGCATTTACGTTTCCGGCGCCAAAGTAGTCGCGACCAACTCGGCGCTGACGCAGTATAATTTTCTCGGCCAGAACATGGGTCAGGAAATCACCGATCCAGCCATGGTGGTGATGTTCATTGCGCCGATGAACACACCTGGCATCAAGCTCATCTGCCGGCCGTCCTACGAAATGGCCGCAGCTGCGACCGGATCGCCATGGGACTATCCATTGACGTCGCGTTACGACGAAAACGACGCCATTTTCGTGTTCGACAACGCGTTCATCCCCTGGGAGAACGTGATCATTCATCGCGACATCGAGCGCTTGAAAACTTTCTACCCGCAATCCGGATTCTTCAACGGCTTTACGCTGCAAGGCTGCACGCGGCTTGCAGTCAAACTCGATTTCATCGCTGGCCTTCTCTACAAGGCGGCGCGCGCTACCGGCGTCGAAGCGTTCCGCGGCGTGCAGGCGCAGATAGGCGAGGTCATCGGCTGGCGGAATCTTTTCTGGTCGCTGACCGACGCCATGGCATGCAACCCGGTGCCGTGGGTCAACGGCGCCGTTCTGCCCAATCCGCAGGGGTCGGCTACCTATCGCCTGTTTATGACAGAGGCATACCCGGCCGTGCGCAATATCGTGGAAAAGGTGATCGCATCCGGTCTGATCTACCTTCCCTCTCATGCGCGTGACTTCAAGAACCCTGATATCGACAAATATCTCGCCCGCTATGTGCGCGGATCGAATGGAATCGATTACAAACAGCGCATCAAGATTATGAAACTGTTGTGGGACGCGATTGGCACCGAATTCGGATCCCGCCACGAGCTATACGAGATGAATTATTCCGGCAGCCACGAGCTTATCCGCGTGTTCCAGTTGCAGCAGGCGCAAGGGAACGGCACGCTGCGGGAAATGGAAGCGCTCGCCGAGCGATGTATGGACGATTACGACGAGGACGGCTGGCGCCATCCGGCATATCACGCGGAATCGGATATTTCGATTATCGGCAAGGCCTGAAAAATACCCTCAACCGCGCAACCGGGACATTGGACCCCAAAGTGCAGCAAGCGAGGACTTGACCCAGCAATCCCTCCTCCGGCAAACAAGCGGTCAACAGGCGTTTCTGGGAGGAGATAATGGACCTTCGGTTCACGCAGGACGAAATTGCGTTTCGCGACGACGTGCGCGCGTTTATGAAACAAAAGCTGCCCGGCGCTATCCGCGCGAAGATGATCGAGGGCCGCCGTCTGTCCAGGGATGACGTCGTCGAATGGCAGCGCCTCCTCAATGCCAACGGCTGGGGGGTACCGCACTGGCCGCAGGAATGGGGTGGCACCGGCTGGGGTCCGGTAAAGACATATATATTTCGCGACGAAATGCAGCAGGCGCCGGCGCCTGAGCCGCTGCCGTTCGGTGTCAACATGCTCGGCCCGGTACTGATCGCCTTCGGCGACGACGCACAGAAGAAGCGATTTCTGCCGCGCATCGCCAACCTCGACGACTGGTGGTGCCAGGGTTTTTCCGAGCCCGGCGCCGGCTCTGATCTTGCTTCGCTGAAGACGTCCGCTAAGCGCGTCAACGGACACTACATCGTCAACGGTCAAAAGACCTGGACTACCTTGGCGCAATATGCCGACTGGATTTTTTGTTTGGTCCGCACCGATCCCGCGGCCAAAAAGCAGGAGGGAATTTCTTTCCTGTTGATCGAGATGAAGTCGCCCGGCATCACCGTCCGTCCGATCCAGACCATCGACGGCGGACACGAAGTCAACGAAGTCTTCTTCGACGACGTGAAGGTGCCGGCCGAAAACCTGGTGGGACTGGAAAACAAAGGCTGGGACTACGCCAAGTTTTTGCTCGGCAACGAGCGCACCGGCATTGCCCGGGTCGGCGCCTCCAAGGCGCGCATCCGCCGCCTCAAGGAGCTGGCAGCGGCTGAGCAATCAGGGGGCAAGCCGCTGATTGCAGACGAGCGCTTTCGCGCCAAGATTGCCGCAGTCGAGGTCGAACTGAAGGCGCTGGAGATGACGGAATTGCGCGTCGTGGCGGAACGCACGCGTAGCAACAAGCCGGATCCTGCCTCTTCCATTCTCAAGATCAAAGGTTCGGAAATTCAGCAGATCATCACCGAGCTTTTGCTCGAAGTGGTCGGCCCCTATGCTCTGCCCGATCAGACGGCGCACGATGAGGACGAACGATGGAACGAGCCGCCGGTCGGTCCGGATTGGGGCGGTCCGCTCGCCGCGCAATATTTCAACACGCGTAAGACGACCATCTACGGCGGGTCGAACGAAATCCAGAAAAACATTATCGCCAAAGCGATCCTGGGTTTGTGAAGTTCATTCGTCATTGGGAAGTCCAATGGCGTGGGAGGAGGCGTTGAAATGGACTTCGCACTGAGCGAAGAGCAAATGCTGTTGCGCAACAGCGTCGGACGGCTGTTCGCCGACCAGTACGCGTTCGAAGACCGCAAGCGTTACGCGCTGGAGCCTGGCGGCTTTAGCCGCGAGCTATGGCGCCAATACGCCGAGCTTGGTCTACTCGGTCTGCCGTTTTCCGAAGAACATGGCGGATCGGCCGGCGGGCCGGTCGAGACCATGATCGTCATGGAGGCGATGGGCCGGGCGCTGGCGCTTGAACCGTATCTCGCCACGGTCGTGCTCGCCGGCGGCTTGTTGCGGTTCGGCGGGAGCGATGGGCTTCGCGCCAAGCTTATTCCGCAAATCTCCACGGGCGACCTCATCCTCGCGTTCGCGCATAGCGAACGGCAGGCGCGTTACGATCTTGCCGACGTCGCTGCAACCGCACGCCGCGACGGCGCCGGATACATGCTAGACGGCGCCAAGAGTCTGGTGCTGCACGGCGACAGCGCCCGAAGCTTCGTCGTCTCGGCGCGCGTCGGCGGTGGCCAGCGCGAGCAAAACGGCATCGCGCTTTTTCTTGTCGATGCCGCGGCTGCGGGCGTCGCGACCCGCGGCTACGACACCGTGGACGGTCAGCGCGCCGCCGAAGTCACGCTCGCCGGAGTGCGCGTTAATGCGGATGCCGTCATCGGTGAAGCAGGCGCCGCCTTCCCGCTGATCGAACGTATCGCGGATACCGCAATGGCTGCGCTTGCTGCCGAGGCCGTCGGCGCCATGGCGGCAATGCACGAACTCACGGTCGACTACATCAAGACGCGCAAACAGTTCGGAGTCACGATCGGCAGTTTCCAGGCGCTGCAGCACCGCGCGGCTGACATGCTCGTCGCGCTGGAACAGGCCCGCAGCATGACGCTGCTGGCGACGATGATGGCGGGCGAGGACGACCGCCACGAGCGGCGCGCGGCCATTGCAGCAGCGAAAGTGCAGATCGGGCGTTCGAGTCGCTTGGTCGGCCAGCAGGCCATTCAGCTGCACGGCGGCATTGGCATGACCATGGAGGCCAAAGTGGGGCACTATTTCAAGCGCCTTACCACCATCGACAAGATGTTTGGCGATGCCGACTATCATCTCGGCGTATTGGCGGCGTCCGGCGGCCTGATCACGGCTTAAAGCAAAGCGGCGTCACCCGCGGCGGAAAGTGACGCTGAGGTTGTTCGCCGGCATTGCCACGATCTCGGTCTGGTTAAGACGGTGGCGCCGCGCGAGCGCAGTCACGTCGGCAAGATCGCGAATTCCCCATTCGGGATTTTGCTGCTTAAGCCAAGCCTCAAAATCCTGGTTGCTCTTGGCGGTGTGGCGACCGTCAACCCGGTAGGGACCGTAGAGGTAGAGGATTCCACCGGCTTCCAAAATGCGACTGGCGCCGGCAATCAACCCTTCGGTCACGCGCCAAGGCGCAATGTGAATCATGTTGTTGCAGACGAGAGCGTCGGCGCGCTCAATCGGCCAGCGCGCGGCTGTTACATCGAGGCGTAATGGCTCCAGCAGATTTTGCAGGGGAGCGGCCGCCCGGTGAGCGGCAATGCTTGCAAGTGCGCCGTCATCAACGTCAGTCGGTTGCCATCTAAGCGACGGCAGGTTTTGTGCGAAGAATACGGCATGTTCGCCGCTGCCGCTCGCGATCTCGAGCACGAGACCGGTGGGCGGCAACACCCGCGCCAGCACCTCAAGGATCGGTCGGCGGTTACGCACCACATGCGCGTGAGAGAGCCGCGGATCGGACGCGTCGCCCATCGCCGACACCTCAACGTTATTCGCCCGTCTCCAGCCACTTTTGTTCGCGGGCGTAGAACGCTTGCACCAGATCAGGCCGATCGTCACCCAGAAGTTCGGGGTTCAGCGTGTAGCCGCGTTTGACCTGCGTATAGCCGATGAATTTGTAGGATGGCCGCAAGGTCTTGAGGAGATCCCAGTCGACCGGCAGCGGATCGCGCGGGTCGACGGTCTGCATCTGGTCGCGCTGGTAGATTCCCTCGAACGAGCCGAGCTTCCAGCCGCGCGCGGTCCTGATGACGCGCGAGACGAAGCGGCAATACTGAAACGTATCGAACTCGATACCGTCGAACCTAAGCCTATCGAAAATGACCGCCGGCGATTCGACGAGCGCGCGGCCCTCCTTGAAATCAAGGCGCGCCGGCATGATCCAATGCTTGGCCTGGCTGCCCGACGTCATCTTTTTTCGCGATGCTTCGGCGAAATCCTCAATTGTGCCGTCGAACCACGTGGTTCGCACCGGCGCCTTCGGCACGTAACACGCAATCATCCCAGGAAAATCGCGCTGATCGCGACACAATCGCTCGAACCGGACCAGGTCGAAGATTTCCGTGCGGTCGAGCAACCGCTCCAGCCGCGCCTGGATGCCCGCTTCTTTTGTCATCAGCGTCGCCCCCGAAGTGTAAGGAGCAGTCAGGCGCAATCGGACGGCTTATTGAGACGCTGCGTCCCTCACCATGAGAAAGGGACGCGCGTGATGCTTACCAGCGAACGCAATGACCCCAACGGTTGCGGTGCCAGCCGTAGCCACATCCGCCGGCCACGTCGGTGACGTAGCTTGCATGATCGCCCGCTTGCGCAATCGCCTGGCCATTGGCCGGAGCTGCTGAAGCGACTGTTGCCCCAATCAAGCTGGCGCCGGCTGCCATCATGATCGCGATCATCAGTTTACGCATGTTCGATCCCTCCACATTTGCGCCGAAACTTTGCCATCGAATCTGCACGTCGTAAAGCGCGGGCGCGCAAGCATCCACCGCCTTTACGTGGGCGATGCATCGCGGAAGTTTTCGCGTTCAGACGAAAGGCGACAACGCGTCGAAATTGCCGACCAGCGCCCGGCCGTAGATTTCGTGCGGCACCTCGCCGCTCAGCAGACCGTGACGGCTTGCCATCTCCAGGTCGCGCCAGACCCGCTGGATCGGATTGGACTCAGCGAAAGCGCTCGCGCCTTGTACGCTGAGCAACAGATCGACGGCTTCGCGGCAGCATCTCATCGCGTAGCCGATGTCCATCCGCAGCCGGGCGCGCTTGGTGAAAGCAAAATCTTCGCCAGACCGTGCGGCGCCGGCGATATCGTCGCTCCAGCGACGCATCAGCAGTACGGCGGTGTCGATGAGCGTTGAAGCCTGCGCCAACGCAAGCTGCATGCTCGGCGCTTTGCGCACATCGTCATAGAACGTGTAGGCGATCGGCTTGCTTGCCGCATTGATCCGTTCAAGCGTCAGATCAAACGCGGCCTGTGCCATGCCGAGAATCGGCGGGGCGACGGCAATAATCGCTGTCGGCATGAACGATTCGCGGTAAATCAATTCGTCCTTGTTGCTGCGCGGCGATCGGCCTTGGGCGAGCGTTTCCACCGCCAGCACGCGATGCGCCGGCACGAAGATATTCTCAGCGATGACGGTATTGCTTCCAGTGCCACGCATCGCGACGACATGCCAGGTATCCTCGATCTTGAGGTCGCTCATCGGCGCCAGGATAATGCCAGGCACAATGCCGCCATTGAGCGGCAAGGGCACGGCGAGGATCGCCCAATGCGCGTGCAAGCAGTTCGAGGCGTAGGGCCAGCGGCCGGACACGCGGTAGCCGCCGTCGACTGGCCGCGCCGGTTCGCTCATGGCCAGAACGCCGATGGTGCGCGCTTCGGGGTTACCCTCGAACACCTCGCGCTGCGCCTCATCGGAAAATTGCGCGGCGATCCATGCCGTCGCGATCGAGATGAATGCGATCCAGGCCGTCGAGCCACAGCCGCGGCCGAGTTCGGTCACAACATCCATATAGACGCGCAAGTCGGCCTCATGACCGCCAAACCGCTTCGGTGCTCGCATCCGGAACAGGCCCGCCTGATCCAAGGCGGCGAGGATTTCGTCGGGAATCCGCCGCGTACGTTCCGTCTCGGCAGCTTTGGCGCGAAGGAGCGGCACCAGCGCAGTCGCCTTCGCCATCAATTCCGCGCGCAACGCCTGTTGGCCTTCGCCAGTATTCTCTGCGCGGCACTCCGCTGGCATATGCTTCCTCCGTCGCGTTCGGTGTGGTACGCGGACCGGACCGCATCAGCCACGCTGTTTGCGAAACGCGTTTTTTGTGGCGACTTTGTCGCCCACAAACTCCAAAAGATCGCAGCCGGCCGTCCGCACGGTCTGACCACTCGAATCGGTGGCGACAAAATCCCACTCGAAAGTGCCGATATCGCCGGCCACGACGACCTTCAGGTTTTCAAACTTGCCGTCGGGAAACCGCTGGAAGAACGCCTGCACGCCGCGCCGGATGTTTTCTTTGCCAAAATAGCTCTTGCCGAGCCGATCCGGGCCGACCGAGGCATGATAGACGCCGTCGTCGGCGAAGAAACTCGCGACAAGGTCGGCGTTGCGGCTATTCCACGCTGCGCCAAACTCCGCCGCCCGCTCGCGCGTCATTGATCCCCCCATTGGTCGCTCCTATCGTTACTCGGCAGCGGTTGCCGAAAATTGCGCTTGAGGCGCTGCAACTGCCGGCGATAGATAGGCTCCCTGGCGGAGCAACTCGTGTTGGATTGAGCGCACAGCAACATAGCGCGGTGGCGTGCCGCTCGCGGCCGCGAGCGCGGCGGCAATGCCCGCGGCCTGACCGGTGAGCCAGCATTGCGGAATCTCGCGCAAAAACGTGTGCGAGCTTGCGTCACAGGCAACGTGGCGTCCCGCGCCCAAAATCCCATCGAGCCCCTCCGGCACCAGCGCGCCATACGGCACCGATATGTTGGGCGTTTTCGGCGACAGTGAGGGCGACACGCCGATCTCGTCGTCGAAGACGTGGCCGCCATCCCACTGCTGGCGGGTCACCTTGCGCACGCCCACAAGCCGCCTTGAGTGACGCACGCCGATCTGCGGCGCACCCAACATCAGGAACGCATCGGAAAACCCGGGGGCGGCTTCGCGATAAACCTGGAGGTGGCCGACAGCCAGCTCGCGCGAGCGCAACTCGACCGCGGTAAGGTCCTCGACGTCGATTGCGCTATAACCGGCAAGCCGCGGTCCCAAGAACAACGCAACGTCGTTGCGCCAGGAAACGAACGGCTTTTCGAAATATTTTATCCGCTCGCGGCCAAGCGTCATGAAGGCGGCAAAAGCGTCGGGCTCGGCGTAGCGGAATCTGAGCCATCGCTCCATATCGACGCCGCCAAACAGAAAAGCGGTGTTCACGCAGTGATGGATGTCGCCGGCATCAATATCGGAGTCGCATGCGGCGCCGGACCGCGCGATCAAATCGGCGTCGCCGGTCGTATCGACGACCACTTTGGCGAGCACCGCGTGGCGGCCTTCCTTGCTCTCGAATATGGCGCCCTTGACGGTATTGTCCTCGGCGATCGGCGCCGCTGCCCAGGCGTGCAACAAGAGCCGCACCTTGGCTTCATTGGCCATCTGCATTGAGAGCGTCTTGAGCGCCTCGGGATCTATGGTCGGCGACCAGGTGACGATGCCGTGATAGGCTGCGGTTCGCTGCGCCCAATAGGCAGCGGTAGCCGCGTCGCGGCTACCCCAGTCGGCGCGCGGCGGTCCCGCGACTGCATCTTTCGGCAGCCGATCAACTAATTCCTCGCCCAGACCGCGGATGACCTGCCGGCCGGACCAATCGGTCGTGCGGTCGATCCAGATGACGAGCCCGCCGGTCGAAAGTCCGCCCAGATGATTATATCGCTCCACCAACAGCACATCGGCTCCCAGCCGAGCCGCGGCAATGGCGGCCGCCGTCCCGGCCGGCCCGCCACCGACCACCAGGACGTCGGTTTCCGCAAGCACCGGCACTTCGCGCTGCGGCTCAATAATTGTTTTCGAAGGGCGCGGGCGTTTGCCGCGACCGCGGCCTTGGAAAAGTTCGATACCGACCGCGGCGCCGATGCTGCTGGAGAAGTTGCCGCTGCCGGGCGGCTCGCGGAAAATCTCACTCTCCCGAACGGGACGTCCCGAGGGCGCTGCGTCTTCTTTGCCGGTCATCCCATGTCCCCTCGCCGCCCAGTGTGCTGGTGAAGAACCCGCAGGATAAGCTTTAGGTACCGGGTTCGCCAGCCGTGCTTATCCGGACTGCTGTCCCTCGTCGCGATTTATGAGTACATGCTCGCCTTGTTGTTCTCCGGTGTCGCCGGAATTGGAGGGCCATTGTGAAGACGGCCATCACCGAAATGTTTGGCATCCGCCATCCGATCATCCAGGGTGGCATGCATTTTGTGGGCTTTGCCGAGCTCGCCTCGGCGGTGTCGAATGCCGGCGGACTCGGCATCATCACCGGGCTGACGCAAAAGACGCCGGAATTGCTGGCGCGCGAAATCACGCGCTGCCGGGACATGACCGACAAGCCGTTCGGCGTGAATTTGAGCTTCTTGCCCTCGGTCAATCCCCGGCCCTATCCGGAATACATCGCCGCCATTGTCGACGGCGGCGTCAAGATCGTCGAAACCGCCGGCCGCAACCCGGAGCAATATCTGCCGCCGCTGAAAAAAGCCGGCATCAAGATCATCCACAAATGCACCTCGGTGCGCCATTCGCTCAAAGCCGAGCGCATCGGTTGCGACGCCGTGAGCGTCGACGGCTTTGAATGCGGCGGTCATCCCGGCGAAGACGACGTGCCCAACATGATCTTGCTGCCGCGCGCCGCCGATGAGCTGAAGATACCGTTCGTCGCTTCGGGCGGCATGGCGGATGGACGGAGTCTGGTCGCGGCGCTCGCGCTCGGCGCTGCCGGCATGAATATGGGCACGCGCTTTATCGCCACGAAGGAAGCGCCGGTGCACGACAACGTCAAGCAAGCCATCGTCGCCGCCTCCGAACTCGATACCCGATTGATCATGCGCGCGCTGCGCAACACCGAGCGCGTGCTCAAGAATAAAGGCGTAGAGCGCTTGCTTGAAATCGAAAGGGCGAAGGGTGCAGCAGTGCAGTTCGTCGATATCCACGAGCACGTTTCAAATGTTTATCCGCGCATCCTGCTCGGCGGCGAAATGGACGCGGGCGCGTGGAGCTGCGGCATGGTCGCAGGCTTGATCCACGACATACCGACCGTAAGCGAACTGATCGAGCGGATCATGAGCGAGGCCGAGCGCTTGATCCGCGACCTTTTACCCGGCGTCCTCGGCGAAGCTCCCGCGGCGAAGATTGCTTAGCGGAGCTCAACCATGCGTCAAGATCGCGGCTACGTTCGCCGGCTTTTCACCGTCGCGGGCTTGTTGCTTGCATTGTGCGCTCTGCCGGCCGCTGACGAGCTGTCACCGAAACAGGCCGCTGTGGCACAGTTCCAACAAAAGCTGCATGACAACGACAAGGGCTGGCTCGCCGACCACGCACTCTATCCGCTGCATTATTACGGCCGGCGAAAGCTACTTATTCGCAACAGGAAGGCGTTCATCAACGATTACGCGTTGCTGTTCGGCGCAAAATTGCGCACGGCCGTATTGGCGCAAGACCCCGCAAACGTGTTCGAGAACTCACAGGGGCTGATGATCGGCGAAGGCCTCTACAACGTCTGGATACGCGACATCGGCGATGGCGATGCCGCCCGCTACCAGATCGTCGCCATAAACGGCCCCTAGGGAGAGCGTGTCAGCCTCCCCCGGTGCTCCAGCGGCATCGCATTGACGTTAAAGAACTTTCGTGCCACGTCGCGTCACCAACAAATTGACCCGATAACACGCCGAAAATGGCTAACGACCGCTACAACGCCGCCGAAGCCGAGGCCCGCTGGCAACGCGCCTGGGAGGAGCGCGGCATCTTCGCTACGCCTAACCGGCACGATAAACCCAAATACTACGTGCTGGAGATGTTCCCCTACCCTTCCGGGCGCATCCATATGGGCCACGTGCGCAACTACACCATGGGCGACGTGGTGGCGCGGGTGAAGCGGGCGATGGGCTTTGCCGTGCTGCATCCGATGGGCTGGGATGCGTTCGGCCTGCCGGCCGAAAATGCCGCCGCAGAGCGCAAGATCCATCCGAAAGCTTGGACCTACGACAATATCGCGGCCATGAAGGCGCAGCTCAAATCCATGGGACTTTCACTCGACTGGAGCCGGGAGATCGCGACCTGCGATTCGGCTTATTACAAACACCAGCAGGCGATGTTTCTCGACTTCTTGCAGGCGGGCCTGGTCGAGCGGCGCAAATCGAAGGTGAATTGGGACCCGGTCGATCAGACCGTGCTCGCCAACGAGCAGGTAATTGACGGCCGCGGGTGGCGCTCAGGCGCCGTGGTCGAACAGCGTGAGCTGACGCAGTGGTTTTTCAAAATCACCGATTATTCGCAAGAACTGCTCGCCGCGCTGGATACGCTCGATCGCTGGCCGGAAAAAGTCCGGCTGATGCAAAAGAACTGGATCGGCCGGTCAGAAGGGCTGCTGGTTCGCTTCGCGCTCGACAAGAACACGGCACCGGCCGCGGCGAGCGAATTGGAAGTCTTTACGACACGCCCCGACACCTTGTTCGGCGCCAAATTTCTCGCGCTCGCGCCCGATCATCCGCTCGCCGCCGCGGCGGCAAAAGAAAATCCAAAGCTCGCCGCCTTCATCGAGGAATGCCGGCATCGGGGCACGTCGCAGGCGGCGATCGATACCGCCGAAAAGATCGGGCTCGACACCGGCATTAAGGCGCTGCATCCGTTCGATAAAAGCTGGACGCTGCCGGTCTATGTGGCGAACTTCATTTTGATGGACTACGGCACCGGCGCAATTTTTGGCTGCCCGGCGCACGATCAGCGCGATCTCGACTTCGTCAACAAATACGGCCTTGGCAACGTTCCGGTGGTGTGCCCGCCCGGACAGGATCCGAAGACCTTTGTCATTACCGATGTGGCCTATGACGGCGACGGCACGCTGATCAACTCGCGCTTCCTGGACGGCATGACGGTGCCCGACGCGAAGGAAGAAGTCGCGCGGCGGCTGGAAAAAGAAATGCGCGGCGGCCGGCCGGTCGCGCAACGCCAAGTCAATTTCCGCCTGCGCGATTGGGGCATTTCGCGGCAGCGTTATTGGGGTTGCCCCATACCGGTCATCCACTGCGGAAAATGCGGCGTCGTTCCAGTGCCGAAATCGGATTTGCCGGTCACGCTGCCCGAGGACGTGACCTTCGACCGGCCAGGCAATCCGCTTGACCGGCATCCGACCTGGAAACACGTCAAGTGTCCGCGCTGCGGCGGCAAGGCCGTGCGCGAAACCGACACCATGGATACCTTCGTCGACTCGTCGTGGTATTTCATCCGTTTCACCGATCCATGGATCGAAACCGCCGCAACCAATCGCCAAGTGGCCGACGCCTGGATGCCGGTCGATCAATACATCGGCGGCATCGAGCACGCGATTTTGCATCTCCTTTACAGCCGCTTTTTCACCCGGGCGATGAAGAAGACCGGACATATCGGTGTCGACGAGCCCTTCGCCGGATTGTTCACCCAAGGCATGGTGGTGCATGAGACTTACCGCCGGGCCGACGGCGAATGGGCGGCGCCCGCTGAGGTGAAAGTCGAGACCAGCGGAGACGGCCGGCGCGCGATCTTGATCTCTACCGGCGAGCCGGTCGAGATCGGGCCGATCGAGAAGATGTCCAAATCGAAACGGAACACCGTCGATCCAGACGAGATCATGTCGACCTATGGCGCCGATGTCGCGCGCTGGTTCATGCTGTCGGATTCGCCGCCCGATCGCGATGTCGAATGGACCGAGCGTGGCGTTCAGGGTGCGTGGCGCTTTATGCAGCGGCTCTGGCGGCTGGTCGGGTACGCGGCCGACATCGCGCAAGACGCACCGGCCGAGCCGCCCCCCCAGCTATCGCCGGACGCGACGGCGTTGCGCAAAATCACCCATCAGACGCTGGCAAAAGTGACCGATGACATCGAAAAGCTGCACTTCAATGTTTGTGTCGCACACATCTACCAATTCGCCAATGAGATCGGCCGGATAATTGGGGAAATCGGGGAGCCTGAGGGGGCGGCTTTGGAGCTGGCGCAGGATTTTCGCTGGGCGGTGCGCGAGGCGGTTAACGTTCTTGTGCAACTGTTTGCCCCGATGATGCCGCACCTCGCCGAGGAATGCTGGGCGATGCTCGGTCATGAAAATCTGGTCGCCGAAGCCGCCTGGCCGCGGCTGCACCGCGAATTCCTGGTCGAAGATCAGTTGACGCTGCCGGTCCAGGTCAACGGACGAAAGCGCGCCGACGTCACCGTCCCGCGCGAGGCCGGCGAGGCCGATATCGAGGCTGCCGTGCTTGCGCTCGATGCGGTAAAAAGGGCGCTTGATGGCAAGTCGCCGAAGAAGGTGATCATTGTGCCGCAACGGATCGTCAATGTGGTGGCTTGACTTCGCCAAGCGGTTGCGCCGCCCTGCCGGCCTTCTCGTGCTCGCCTGCGCGCTCGCCGGTCTGACTGCCGGCTGCTGGCAGCCGCTCTACGGCAAGCCGCCCGCGCCTAACACTGACAGCGTGCACGATAAATTCATGACCACCGAAATTCCGCCGATTGCTGCGACCCACGGCACCCCCGCCGAACGCATCGCGGTCGGGATGTTCAATGCGCTGCAATTCGATCTGCACGGCGGCGCGACGGTTGTCGCTCCCACGTATCGTCTCGTCGTTGATGTCGGAACCTCGCAGTTCACCGCCGTTGTCGATCCGACTACCGGCCGCCCGAATACGCAAATCGACTCGGTGAGTGCCAACTACTCACTGGTCGAGATCGCGACCGGAAGGACGGTAGTTTCTGACAATTGCTTTGCTCATGTCGACTTTGACATTCCGGGTTCCGAGCAGCGCTTTGCGAAATGGCGCGCGCAGCGCGACGCCGAAGACCGCGCGATTCAGGTCGTCGCCGAGACCATCAAGAACCGCGTGGCTTCATATTTCGTCGCTGGCACTTGAGGCAGCATGGTCGCGGTCAAGGCCGGCAACGCCGACGCTTTTCTTGCGCGGGCCGATGGGCTGCCCGGTGTAATCCTCATATTCGGCGAGGATTCAGGTCTCGTCAGCGAGCGGGTGAAAGCGCTTATCAAGGCGTCGGTTGACAATCCGGACGATCCGTTTTCGCTGGTGCGCATCGATGGCGATGAAATCGTCGCCGACCCTGCCCGCCTGCTCGACGAAGCGCAGACCATGCCGCTGTTTGGCGGGCGGCGCGCGGTCTGGGTAAGGGCCGGCGGCCGCAATCTCGCGCCCGCCGTCGAGACGGTTTTGGCGCTGCCGAAAAGCGAATGCCGTGTCGTAATCGAGGCCGGCGATCTGCGCCGCACCGCGCCGTTGCGGGCCCTGTGCGAGCGCGCCAAGAACGCCGCAGCAGTGCCCTGCTATGCCGATGACGACGCGGCTTTGCGGCGGCTCGTCGACGCCGAAATGCGGGCCGCCGGCCTGTCGCTCGATGCGGAGGCCCGCAACTTGCTCGTCACTCTGCTCGGCGGAGACCGAGCGGCCTCGCGCAATGAATTACGGAAGCTCGTACTTTACGCACATGGCCGCGCCGAGATCGGCGTCAAAGACGTTACAGCAGTGGTTTCCGACGCCTCGGATCCGGCGCTGGACGAACTCGTGGATACGGCATTTGTCGGCCACACCACGAACCTTGAGCTCTTGCTCAACAAGGTGCGTGACGCCGGCACACCGATCGGCTCGATCTTCTTTGCCGCCCAACGCCAACTCGCACAATTACACAAGTGGCGAACGGCGCTGGAAGCCGGCGCCCTTTCCTCGGTGGACCAAGTGCAGCCGCCGGTACATTTCAGCCGCAAGGAGCTCGTGGGTGCCGCCCTGCAACGATGGAGCGCCGCTCGCCTCGGCGAGGCAATGGCGGAACTCGCCGACGCCGTGTTGACATCGCGAAAGACACCATCGCTTGCCCAAGCCGTCGCCGAGCGCGCTTTGCTCTCGATTTCGCGGCAGGCCAATGCCGGCGCGGCCCGGCGTTCCCGTCCGCCGGACCAGCTTTAGCTGGGATTTTCCAGGCTGAAGGTTTGCGTATCGTCGTCGTAGGCGAAAGCCTCAGCATAGCGCCCCCAGGCGGTGACCGAACGCAGTGTCTGTTCGACATCATCACCGCTCATGTGATCTTCGAGTTCGTCGAAGAAGCGACTCCTCGGCGCAACGTGATTGGCTCGTTCCTGCAATATGCGCCGGATGTGGGCGGCCAGCGGCACATAGGACAGCAGCTGGCGCTGAAAGATTTTCTTGCGCTCGTCGGTGTCCGCCTCGACGAATTGTTTGCCTGTATCGGTAAGCTTGATGTCGCCGCCTTCGACTTCGACCAAATGCAGCATTTGCAGGGCGTCCGAAACCGGGAAGAGATCGTCGCCCTCCATGTGCAACTCGTCGGCGATGACCGGAAGATCGGCCTTGCCCTTGTAAGGCTCGCCAGCAAGCGTTTCGAGGAGACCGGAGAGAAGATTGGCCGACACCCGCGGTAAGATCGTGTCGATGCTCGTTGCCGCCGCGCCAGGCGCCATTCCCACCCGCGGCGGCGCCGGCGCCCGTGCGGTCATCGCCGCGTAGATATTCTCGACCAGATCGCGAAACCGGGGGTCAAGCCGGTTGCGCGGCTGCTGAAGATCGACGGGAATTTCGCGAATAATGCGCCCCGGATTGGACGAGAACAAAAGCACGCGATCGCACATCAGCACCGCTTCTTCGATGTTGTGGGTGACCAGTATCACGCCCTTGATCGGCAGCTTGCCCTCGCCCCACAGTTCGAGAAAATCCGTGCGCAGTGTCTCCGCCGTGAGCACGTCGAGCGCGGAGAACGGCTCGTCCATCAGCAGAATGTTGGGATGGACGACGAGCGCACGAGCAAAGCCGACGCGCTGGCGCATGCCGCCCGACAATTCGCGCGGATAGGCGGATTCGTAACCGTCGAGCCCGATGAGATCGATCGCCGCCAATGCGCGGCGCCTGATTTCCGCATCGGGCAGGCCGAGCGCTTCCAGGCCGAGCTGGACATTTTCCAGAACCGTCAGCCAGGGAAACAGGGCGAACGACTGAAACACCATGGCGATGCCGGGCGCCGGCGCCGTGACGGGCCGGCCAAGATAAGTAATGGTGCCCGCACATGGCGGCATCAGGCCGGCAATGGAGCGCAGCAGCGTCGACTTGCCGGAGCCGGTGCGCCCGAGAAGCCCGACGATCTGCCCTTGCGCAAGCTTCAGATCTATGCCGTCGAGCACCAAAAGCTCGCCGCCATCGGCGCGAGGAAAGGTCTGGCGCAGCGCGTGAATATCGAGAAGGGTCGTGTCCATGCTGTTTCTCAGCCAAGCCGGAATTTACGTTCGGCGTAAAGGTAAAGTGGGCGCCAGAAGGTCCGGTTTATGAGCACCACAAAAAAACTCATCACTGCAATGCCAAGCACGATACGATGGAAGTCGCCGGCATCGGTTTGCTGGGCAATATAAGCGCCGAGTCCTTCAGCTTGCAGGTGCTCGTCACCCCACGAGGCGACTTCGGCGACGATGCTGGCGTTCCACGAACCGCCGGATGCGGTGATAGCGCCGGTGACGTAGTAGGGCAGCACTGCGGGAATCGCGATCCGCCGCCACCACAACCAGCCGCGGACGCGGAAATTCGTACCGGCGGCGCGCAGCTCAGCCGGGATGGCAATTGCGCCGGCGACAACGTTGAACAAGATGTACCACTGCGTGCCGAGTATCATCAGCGGGCTCAGCCAAATATTCGGATTGAGCTTTAAGATGACGATCACAGACACGGCGATCGGAAACAGCACGTTGGCAGGAAAGGCGGCTAAAAACTGGGCAATCGGTTGCACCACATTGGCGAAACGAGGCCGGGTACCAACCCAAATGCCGATCGGCACCCAGACGATAGTGGCGAGTGCGATCAGCACGACAATCCGGGAGAGTGTGGCAAGCCCTAGGAGCAACGTCGTGGCGACGTCGGAAAGGGTGATGTCTTGCCTCACGAACAGCGCCAGCTGCCAGATGGCCACCGCACCGAATGCGAACACGATAGCCGCCCATTGAAAGGCAACCCAGCGGCCATGCGTCTGTGACTGTTCTTTTTGCTGCGCGGTGTCCCTGGACCACCGCGCCAGCAGCAAACGCCGCCACAGCACGGCGAATGGACGGGTGAGACGATCGACCAGCCGCGAACGGCGCAGAACGTTGAGGACCCACGATTGAGGCGGCATCAGCCCCGGCTCCTGCTCGAAGCGGAAGCGGTCGGCCCAGGCCACCAGCGGGCGGAATAGAAGCTGGTCGTAGATCAGGATCACAATCAACATGGTGACTATCGCGTAGCCTACCGCCACCAAATCCCGATGCTGGATGGCGACGGCGATATAGGAGCCGATACCGGGCAAAGTGATCGTGGTATTGCCCACACTGATCGCTTCGGAGGCGACCACGAAGAACCAGCTCCCCGACATCGACAACATCATGTTCCAGATCAGCTGCGGCATAGCGAAGGGCACATCGACGCGCCAAAAGCTCATCCACGGACCGAGCCGGAAGTTACGCGATGCCTCGGTGAGCTCGGTGGGGACGGTGCGCAGAGATTGATAGAAGCTGAACGCCATATTCCAAGCTTGGCTGGTGAAAATCGCGAATATCGCGGCAAACTCGGCGCCGAGTACGCGCCCGGGCGCCAGCGCCATGAAAAACACAACGGTAATCGAGATGAAGCCGAGAATCGGCACGGATTGCAAAATATCGAGCAGCGGGACGAGCAACCGTTCCGCATGCTTGTTCTTGGCCGCGAGCGTCGCATAGGTGAACGTGAACAATAGCGACAACATCATCGCGATGAGCATGCGCAGCGTGGTGCGCGCGGCGTATTCCGGCAGATTGGCGGGATCGAGCGATACCGGCTTTTGCTGTAAATCCGCCAACGGCTGAAGGAGGTGGCGGCTCGCCTCGGCCAGGAACACCAGCAGTCCAAGGGTCAACAGGACCGCCACGATATCCCAGCGGCTGAACATCCGCGGCCAGCCGCCGACTGAAATTGGCACGAATAATCGCATACCGGCCGCGCCCGATACAGTTTCGCTGTCGTCACACGTTCTTCATAAATCGCGGGCCGGTTGGGATCGCCGGCCCGCGAGCTTGCAGCGATGACATAACATTCGCCCGCTTTGGTTCAAACATTATTGCGCGCATTACCTGTGAGGTAATTTGAACGCCGCGGCGCTGCTCCGGGGCCAATGAAGTGATTTCCCGGGCGCGAGGCGTATCCGGATCGCCGGCGATCAACAATCGGTAGGCTGTCACGGGAGTCGCGGAACTTTCAGTTCCCGGCTGGCTTGAGTTCGGTTGCGGCGGCAACGGCGAGGCCGCATAACTGACCTATCGCTTATCGAGGCGTGCCTTGGCTGAGACGCTGAACGAACAGACGTTTGTACTTCCCGAGCCGCTCGCAGGCGAGGTCGCGAAGGCGTACGAGGCCTGGCGTTCGGCCGGCAATACGCAGCGTTTGTGGAGAAAGGACGCCACGCTATGGACTGGGGGGGATGAAAACCAGTGGCTCGGCTGGCTCGACGTTGACGAAAACGAGCTGCGCGACGTCGAAATGGTGCAAGAATTCGGCGGCGAATTGCATGCCGAAGGCTTCACCGACGTTTTGTTGCTGGGCATGGGTGGATCGAGCCTCGGCCCCGAAGTCCTGGCCAAGACGCTTGGGCCGGCGCCAAACTTTCCCCGGCTGCACGTTCTCGATTCGACCGACCCGGCTCAAGTGCGGCGCTTTGCGGATCGCATCAATGTCGCGCGTACCTTGTTCGTCGTCGCCAGCAAATCCGGCACGACGCTCGAGCCGAACATGCTCGCGGACTATTTCTTCGCGACAGCGTCCGCCGCACTCGGCCGCGGCGCCGGCCGGCATTTTGTTGCCATCACCGATCCGGGCAGCAAGCTGCAAAAATTAGCGGAAGAAAGAAATTTCCGCCGCGTTTTCTTTGGCATTCGGGCTATAGGCGGACGCTACTCGGTGCTTTCGAAGTTCGGACTTGTGCCGCTGGCTATCATCGGTCACGACGTGCGGGCGTTTCTCGAAACGGCCGCCGCCATGGCGCGGGCATGCCGCGTGGATGCGACGGCAAACAATCCGGCCGTTGCGCTCGGCCTTACGATCGGCGCCCTCACGCTTCACCGGCGAGACAAACTTACTGTCGCGGGTTCGCCATCGATAGCCGCGTTCGGAGCTTGGGCTGAGCAATTGGTTGCTGAATCGACAGGAAAGGATGGAAAGGGGGTCATTCCAATTGTCGGCGAGCCGCTGAGCGACCCATCGTCATATCAGTCTGATCGCCTGTTTGTGTTCCTTGGCGACGCCGCGCATCCTGATATGGCGCAGCAGCGGGCTGTTGAACATCTCATAGGCGCAGGACATCCGGTCGTGCGCATCACCGTCCCCTCGGCCGCATTCTTGTCTCAGGAGTTTTTTCGCTTCGAGATGGCAACCGCGGTGGCCGGCGCCGTTCTCGGTATTAACCCGTTCGATCAGCCGGACGTCGAGGCGAGCAAGATCATGACACGCGAGATCACGACGGCATTTGAGAAAACCGGCTCGCTGCCGTCGGTACCGCCGGTCTTCGAGCAAGACGGAATCAGCCTGTTCGCGGACGAACGCAATGCGCAGGAACTTCGGCGGGCGGGCGCCACATCGACGCTTGAGAGTTGGCTCAGGGCGCATTTCGCCCGGCTGGCGGAGGGCGATTACTTTGCAATCCTTGCTTACCTCGATGCGGAGGACGCACGGGTGGAGCCGCTGCATCGGCTGCGTTTGGCGGTGCGCGACAAGAAAAGGGTTGCGACGTGCCTGCAATTCGGCCCGCGTTTTCTGCACTCAACCGGCCAAGCCTATAAAGGTGGGCCCAATTCAGGGATCTTTCTTCAGGTCACCGGAACGCCCGTTCCGGATCTTGCCGTGCCCGGGCGTAAGGTAAGTTTCGGGATCGTTGAAGCGTCCCAGGCGCGGGGCGATTTTTGCGTCCTCGCGCAACGCGGCCGGCGGATCTTGAACGCGCACATAGGGCAGGATCTGGGCCGGGGGGTTGCGCGACTTGCCGAGGCAGCCCGCGTGGCGCTGCAATAGCCCCGCAGTAAAGTCGCCGACGCGCCGAAGTTGCCGTTAGGCCGCAACCGGCGTCGGGCGCAGGCCAATCAGCCGCGCCCCCAGCGGAATGCGCTGAACCGCCAAAATGATGATCCAGCTCACAATAAGAGTGACGCTAAAGACCATCGGAGCTTTGAGCACCGCCGACACGCTCAGAGCGAGCAGCGCGTACTGCATCCACACAACGAAAACATAGTGCACGAGATAAAGGCTGTAGGCATTTGCCGAGAGGCTCCCAAGCGGCCTTGACCGCCTCAGCCCGAATCGCAGGCTCGCGGCAATCAGAAACGCGCATCCAGCGGCGCAAGCCACCACAAATCCGAGGTCCGACGCGATTTGCACTGTGACCGGCGCCGGGCCGTCGAGCGTCAGATAAGTGATACCCATCCAGGCAAAGAGTGCGGCCAATGCGGCGGCAAGCCAGAGCCACCACCGCTTAGACAGATCGCCGTCCGCGGCAACGAGACCCTCGTCAATGCCGCCTGCGCCGATTCCCACTCCGGCAAAAAAGTAGACGCAGTAGAGCAGTGGTCGCGAAAATTGCACCGCCAAAGGTCCGGAATTGGACCACGCCCATGGCGTAAATGCGACCGCCAACGGCAGGTAAGTTACTGCTGAGATCGCGATAAGGACCACCAAATAAAAAAGCGGGCGTTGCCCCAAATGCGTCGAATAGCGGCCGAGTGACTTCAGCGCATTCGGCGCGACAAAGTTCAAGCCGGTTACGATGAAGTTCAACGCCAGAAGCTGCCACAAGAACCAAAGCTGCCCATTTGGAAGGAAGGGCAATTCCACGTAGCTGCGGAAATAATCGGCAATGTTTGGGTCCGGTGCGGTAACGGCATAGGCGGGGTATTCAGCAATCGGCACAAGAACAATCACGCCAAAAACAAAAGGCACCCCGAGTCTCAGCAGGCGATCACGCACGAAACCCCAGTTCTTTTTGCGCTCGAGGCTCGGATAGACGAACAGGCCCGAGAGCAAAAACATGAGCGACATCAAGTAAACATCTTGCCAGGCGCAGAATAGATCAAAACCCTGCCACCGGTGACCATCCAAAATCGGAAACGCACGCCAAGCGTAGGGCGGATCGTCAAACCCGGCCGAGCGCGGAGGGATCCAGCTCACGTAGGCCAGCACCGAATGGAAGGCGAGGACGATGAGGATGACCACGGCCCGCAAATTTTCGAGTGCGAGGCTCGATCGTGACAGCGCGGAGGTGGGCGCCATGGCAGGTTTAGTTCCCAGCGAATATCAACCCCGATGTGCCGATTTTGATCCAGCGGCCGGGACAATCATTGGAACGCGGCGCTATCGCCCATGCAAGGAAAAACGACGGCAATGCGACACGCTTTGCGGCCAAACCCGCGGTCTGAACATGTCTGCCGTCCTTAAATCACCGCATTGTCCGATGAATGGTTCTTCTCGATCTCTCGCGAATGGCCTATTTTGAGCGAGTCAATGAAATGAGGAGGAGCCATTGGGACTGCGATTTTTGGGGGTAGCAACGGCGGGTCTCATCGCACTCCTGGCTGCCGGCGGGCCCGCGGCGGCCGCCGAGCCCTCGGTAGCCGGACTTTGGCAGAAGATCGACGAGCAGACCGGCAAGACCGTTATCTGGTTTCTCTTCGTCGAGAATGGTGGGGCATATGAAGGCGTCGCGGCGAAACTTTTCCCGCGGGCAGGCGATCCGGTTCTTACGGTTTGTACAACCTGCAAGGACGATCGCAAGGATACGCCTATGCTCGGGTTACCGATCATCCGGGACATGAAACGCGCAGGCTTGCGATACGAGGACGGGAATATTCTCGATCCGCGCGACGGCAATATTTACCACGCGGTGATGACGCTCAGTCCCGACGGCCAAACGCTGACCGTACGCGGCTATCTTGGCTTCGAATTATTGGGACGCAACGAGGTTTGGTATCGCCTGCCGGACGACGCCGTCAAACAACTCGATCCAGTCATTATCGCCAAATATCTACCGAACCAGGCGGCGGCTCCTAAGACCGCGGCGCACCCTCCGCAGCACAATACAAGAGCGGCGGATACGGTACGCTAGCCGTGGGGCCCGGTCGCTATTCGGCGCCGACACCGAATTCACAACCCGCCGCCGAGTAATGATAGCGGGCTACCCCATAGCGGTCGTAGTGGACCACCGGATGGCAGTGGTCCAGCCACCTATGATCGCGCGCCGCCAGTTGTGCCCGTTCGTTTTCGCCGAGCGGTTCCGGGACAACCCTGACGTAAGGATTGCCCCCTTCAGCCGACACCTGCGCGCAGTTGAAGGTCATCCATCCGCCAACGCAGCCGTAGTTGCTGACGCTTCCGGCATTGGCTGGGCTAAAAGCCAGGATCGACAGAATAAGGGCGGCGCCGATGCGCGCGGTGGTCCTGGATGCCGCTTCGGCACGACGGCTAGCTGACACTTTACTCTCCCCTCGAACTTTCCCGAATTGAACCGGGCGTCGTCTGATTCAATGTGGCGGATGCCCTACGTCCGTTCCGGCACAGCGCCACAATCGAACGAGAGTGGAGCAAGCCAAGTGCCATCGCACCTGCCCCGTTTTGACACAACGCGCTATCTCGGCTGGTCGAAGGAAGCGAGAGCCTTCTTGAAGCGTTCTCGGGTGCGAGCGTTGGCCGGAAGCCCAAAGCGAAGCCAGGTTCCGTGGTCGGGAAAGGCCCGCACATAAATGCCGGCCCGGCCCAAATGCTGGAATAATGCCGGCGCCACCTCGCTTCGAACCAGGCGGAACAAGTCGGTACCGCCGAAAACATCAAGGCCGGCCTTGCCCAGAATTGCGTCGAGCGAGGCTGCGGCTTTAGCCAGGCGTTCTCGCGTGCGTGCGATCCAAGCCGCATCCGCCAACGCCTTCGCCCCAATCGCCAGCGCCGGACCGGAGGCGGGCCAGGGGCCGAGCACCGCGGAAAGCCTGCGCGCAAGCGGTGGCGCGGTTAGCGCGAAACCCAACCTCAGTCCCGGGAGGCCAAAAAATTTGCCGAAGGAACGCAACACAACAATGTTGCCGCACGCGAGCTCAGGAGCGAGGCTTGCGCCCGGCGGCTCGATGTCCATGAATGCTTCATCGACGACAAGAAGGCCGCCCCGCCCGTGCAATTCTTGCGCGAGTTTGAGCAAACTTTTGCGCGCGAAGCGCCGGCCGTCGGGGTTGTTAGGATTGGCGACCATGATCAACTTTGCCTCGCCGCAGTGCTTAATCGTATCCATTGTCCTAACGTCGTGCCCCGCAAGCGCCGCGGCCCGCGTGAGTTCGGGATAGGTCGGCGCCGCTACGATCGCTTTCGAAGGGGGCGCCAAGCTCGCGACCAAGGCCAATAAAATCTGCGATCCCGGCGCGACGACAACGTGCTTTGCCGACGGAGTGCCATAGGCCTTGGCAGCGGCAGCGGCGACCGCCGTCACGGCGTCTTGCTGCGGCAAGCGGCTGAACGCATCGCCCGGAAAACGCGCCAACGGATAGGACCAGGGATTGATCCCGGTCGACAAGTCGACGAAAGGTTCGGGCGCGCCTGGGAACAGTTGCCGGGCAATGCCGAGATCGCCGCCATGCGGGAGCGTTTCTCCCACGGCGTCAGTGAACATCATGCCGATCGCGCTTGCACTCTTAGCCATGCTGCTCGAACTCTGTTTTGGTTACCCGGAACGCCTGTTTCGCGCGATCGGCCATCCGGTGAGCTGGATTGGGCGACTGATCGGTACGCTCGATCGCTCCCTCAACCGTGCGACCGCCGGCCCAAACGTGCGCCGCATTGCGGGCGCTCTCGTGCTCCTCGTGCTTCTTGCGCTCGTTGCTGCAATTGCCCTGGTCGTGCAGCATGAATTGTTGCGTCTGCGTTTCGGGTTTCTGCTGCTGGCGCTCCTCACGGGTAGCTTGATCGCGCAGCGAAGCCTGCACCGGAGCGTCACAGATGTTGCGGAAGCGCTCGACAAGGGCGGCCTTGACTCCGGGCGCGCCGCAGTCGCGCACATCGTCGGTCGCGATCCGGGCTCACTCGACGCTGCAGGCGTGGCGCGCGCGGCCATCGAGAGCCTTGCAGAGAATTTCTCCGATGCAGTCGTCGGGCCGGTCGTATGGCTGGTCATTGGCGGGCTGCCTGGCATTGCACTCTACAAGGCGATCAACACCGCCGACAGTATGATCGGCCATCGCACGCCACGCCACGAAGCGTTTGGCTGGGCCGCTGCGCGGCTTGATGACCTGGTCAACCTGCCGGCGTCGCGCCTATCGGCTCTGCTTCTGATCGCAGCCGCGGCATTGATAAGGAACGCGTCCGCTTCCGCGGCCTGGCGAGCGGTGCGCCACGACGCTCCCCATCACCGCTCGCCCAACGCCGGCTATCCCGAAGCCGCAATGGCGGGAGCACTCGAACTGTCGCTTGCGGGCCCACGCGTCTACAACGGTTTGCGCGTTGACGACGCGTTGATGGGCGACGGCCGCACCGACGCCACTGCGGCCGATATTCGCCGCGCGCTTGCGCTATTCCGCCGGGCCGACGCTCTGTTGATCGCGATTTTGGCGGCGGCGAGTGTTCTTCTTATCGTGCCAATTTGAGAAGGCGATCGAGATCGACGTGGGCGGCAAGATGCACGGCGAGAGCATCAAGTGTCCGCTCGATCAAGCCGTCATAGGCGATGTTGGTCGCCGCGTGACCAAGGCGCGCAAGCCACGCCGCGCGCTGCCGGTCGTCGGCAAAAAGGCCGTGGATATAGGTGCCGATCACCCGGCCGTCCGTTGACACCGCGCCGTCGGCCGATCCGTCGGCAAGCCGCGCAAATGGCCGCCCGCAGTCGGCGCCATCCGTCACTCCCATGTGCATTTCGTAGCCGCTCACTGCCGTGCCGTCGTTCGTTTGCCCCCTCACCGCCTCAAGGCGTTTCTCGTCCGATAGCGTCGTTGCGACATCGAGAAGTCCAAGGCCTTCGACACTGGTCGGCGGACCTTCTACTCCGGCTGGATCTGAAATAGTGCGCCCCAGCATTTGGAACCCGCCGCAAAGGCCGAGGATCATGCCGCCGCGCCGCCGATGCGCCGCGATGTCAACGTCAAAACCGGCCCCACGCAGCGCGGCAAGACCGGCAATAGTCGACTTCGAGCCGGGCAGGATGATGAGGTTGGCGTCGCCCGGCAGCGCGGTGCCCGGTTGCACGCACACAAGCTCGACATCGGGTTCGGCCTCCAGCGGATCGAGATCGTCGAAATTGGCGATCTGCGGCAAGATCGGCACCGCGATGCGCACACGCTCGGCGGGCCGGCTTGCCGCCGGTGCGGCAAGACGTGAGCCGCGTAGCGTTTGTTCGAGCGCTAGCGCGTCCTCGGCCGGCAGCAAGCGCGCTTCCGCGAAATACGGGATCAACCCTAACGCCCGCCATCCGGTTGTTTTTGCGATGCGCTCCATTCCCGCCGCGAACAGCGTCGGATCGCCGCGAAATTTGTTTACAATGAACCCGCAAACCAGCGCCGCATCGGCGGGGTCCAACACGGCTTTTGTGCCGACCACGCTTGCGATCACACCGCCGCGGTCGATGTCGCCGATCAACACAACCGGCACGTCGGCGGCGCGCGCAAATCCCATATTGGCGATGTCATCAGCGCGCAGGTTGACTTCGGCGGCGCTGCCGGCGCCTTCGACGAGGACGACGTCGGCTTCACCGCGCAGGTGCGCGTAGCTGTCGAGCACGAACGGCAAGAGTTCGCGCTTCAAATGCTGGTAGGCGGCCGCCTTGGCGTTGCCGTAGACGCGGCCGCGGACGACGATTTGCGCGCCGCACTCGCTCTGCGGTTTCAGCAAAACCGGATTCATGTGAATGCTGGGCGGTGTAAGAGCCGCGCGCGCTTGCAACGCTTGCGCCCGCCCGATCTCGCCGCCGTCGGAAGTCACCGCGGCATTGTTGGACATGTTTTGCGGCTTGAACGGGCGCACCGCGAGACCGCGCTGGGCGTAAGCGCGCGCCAGCCCGGCGACAATCAAGGATTTGCCGACGTCCGAGCCGGTGCCCTGAAACATCAATGCGCGTGCCGGCATGACGCTAAAACTCGATTCCCGGCTGCGCTTTAACACCGACGGCAAAATGGTGCTTCACCAGTGTCATCTCGGTGACCAGATCGGCTGCGGCGATTAGTTCGGGCTTGGCGTTGCGGCCGGTGACGACAACGTGCAAGTCCGGCCGGCGCGCCGTCAGCGCAGCGAGAACATCGGCGAGGTCGAGATAGTCATAACGGAGCGCAATGTTGAGTTCGTCAAGGATGATGAGCGCGAAGCTCGGATCGGCCAAGAGTTCGCGCGCCTTTGCCCAGGCGCGTTGCGCTGCCGCGACATCGCGGGCGCGGTCCTGTGTTTCCCAGGTGAAACCTTCGCCCATCGTGTGCCAGGCGATTTGCCGGTCAAACTTAGCGAGCGCGTCGCGCTCGGCCGTGTGCCAGGCGCCCTTGATAAATTGCACGACACCTACTCGGCCGCCGCGCCCAAGCACCCGCAACGCGAGGCCAAATGCGGCGGTCGATTTGCCTTTGCCGGTTCCCGTGTGGACGATCAGAAGGCCCTTTTCGACGGTCTTGCTCGCAATCTCCGCGTTCTGCACGGCTTTGCGCTTTGCCATCTTGTTGCGGTGGCGTTCCGCTTCGGCGTCGCCGGTCCGATGCTTCATGGGCGCCCCTCCAGATTGTCTTTAACGGCGAGCGGCAGGCCGGCAACCATGAGAACGACGCGACCGGCTTGCGCCGCCATGCGCTGATTGAGGACACCTTGCCAGTCGCGAAAATGCCGGCCGAGCGGACGCTCGGGAACGATACCCAGCCCTACTTCGTTGGCGACCACGATGACCGGCGCTTTCATCGCCAGCAATGCGCCGTCCAGACGATTGATCTCGCGATCGATATCAGCGTGCGCAAGCACCAAATTCGAAAGCCAAAGCGTCAGACAGTCGATCAACACGGGCGTGGTTTCACATCCCGCCAGCGCCGTCGCAATCTCGCGTGGCGCTTCGATTGTGCGCCAGCATGGGTTCCGGCGCTCGCGATGCGTCTTGATCCGCGCCGCCATTTCTTCGTCGCCGGCTTCCGCGGTCGCAACGTAGATCCACGGCGGCTTGCTGGCCGTAATCAAGCTCTCCGCGTAGCGGCTCTTGCCTGAGCGCGCGCCGCCGAGCACCAGGGTCATATTCGCACTCATCGCAGCATAGCCGTTTTGGTTCCGTGGATGACCACACTTGACGCCATTGACAAAGGCCGTCCGGCAACCGTTTAGTAGCGTTATCGACGGTCTCTCGTAAGAGAGCGAACAGGGAATGCGGTGCGGAGCTTAAGGCTCCTAATCCGCAGCTGCCCCCGCAACTGTAAGCGGGAAGTCTCGTCCGCATAAGCCACTGGCGGCCGTTTGCCGCCGGGAAGGTAGGACGAGGCGCCGATCCGCGAGCCAGGAGACCTGCCGTCGGCCGTTAGTCGACGCGACAAACACCGGTCGGGGTGCATCGGTGGATGATCCGAAAGACGATAAGTCTTTTGGTCCTCGCTCGCGCCGGCATTTGGTCAAGCGAGGACCCATTATGCTCACCTTCCTGAGAAAGGCGGTCGACGACGCATCGGCCGACCAACGCGCCAAGATAGGCGCGCTTTACGGCCTTCTTTTCGCTGGCAACGCCGTGATCTGGACTTGGGCGGTGATTGCCCTTGCCGGCCGGCCGACGCTTCTCGGCACAGCCGTGCTCGCTTACGTGCTCGGGCTTCGCCACGCTGTCGACGCCGACCACATCGCCGCAATCGATAACGTCGTGCGCAAGCTCATGCAGGAGGGCAAACGCCCTATTTCCATGGGGTTTTTCTTTTCGCTCGGCCATTCGCTCGTTGTTGCACTCGCCGTCGCCGCAATCGCCGGGGCGGCTTTCGCTCTGCGCAATCACTTCCACCAATTCAAACTGATCGGCAGCATTGTCGGCACCGGCGCCTCCGCATTCTTTTTGCTGGCGATCGCGGTCATCAATCTCGTCGTCCTACGCGGCGTTTGGGCGAGCTTCCGCCGCGCGCGGCGCGGCGAGCCGGTCGCCGAGCAGGAATTAAATTTGCTGTTGTCCGGGCGTGGCCTGCTCGCCCGCATCTTCCGGCCTCTATTCCGCATGGTGTCGCGCAGTTGGCAGATGTTCCCGATCGGCTTTTTGTTCGGCCTTGGCTTTGACACCGCCACCGAGATTAGCTTGTTCACAGTCGCCGCCAGCCAGGCCTCCGGCGGCCTGAGCTTCACGACCATCATGCTATTTCCGGCGCTATTTGCCGCCGGCATGACGCTCCTCGACACCACCGACAGTGTACTCATGGTCGGCGCTTATGGCTGGGCGTTCCTCAACCCGCTCCGAAAGATTTGGTACAACCTCACCATCACCGCCATTTCGGTCGTGGTCGCGCTGCTCATCGGCGGCATCGAGGCGCTTGGATTGATCACCGGCAAGCTCGGCCTCGAAGGCGAGTTCTGGGACATGATCGGCGACGTCAATAGCGGGCTCGCAAACTTCGGCTATGTCGTCGTCGGCGTGTTCATTGCGAGCTGGGCGGTGTCTTATCTGATTTACCGCTGGCAACGCTTCGACCGGCCGCTTGCGGTGCGTGCTTAAGATCGCGCCATGACCGACGCGCTCGAGCGAACTCCGATGACCGGCGTGACATCGCCCCCGAGGCCAATTGTCTATGTCTGCGTCACCTGCCGTCCGCCAGGCGAAACCGACAGCCCATTGCGGCCGGGTGCTGTTCTTGCCGCCGCCACCGCGAACGCCGCCGCCGGCACTGAGGTCGAAGTCCGCCCGATGCGCTGCCTGGGCAATTGTTCGCGCGGTCCGACGGCGGCGCTGCGCTGCGAGCGCGCGTGGACTTACGTTTTCGGCGGCCTTGAGGTGAGCTCTGCCGCCGCTTTGGTTGAGGGCGCGCGACTCCTTGCCGGCGCGATTGACGGCATTCTGCCCTGGCGCGAAAGGCCGGCAGTGCTCAAGCGCGGGCTGGTCGCGCGCGTCCCGCCCCTGGACTTTCAGGAGATCGACCTATGACCTCGGCCGCGCGCATCCCCTGCACCATCGTCACCGGCTTTCTCGGCGCCGGCAAGACGACGCTCATTCGCCATGTCATCGCCAACGCCGGCGGCAGGCGGCTCGCCGTCATCGTCAACGAGTTCGGCGACGTCGGCATCGACGGCGAAATCCTCAAAGGTTGCGGCAATGCGGCCTGTCCGGAGGAAAACATCGTCGAACTCGCCAATGGCTGCTTGTGCTGCACCGTCGCCGACGAATTCGTGCCCGCGCTGGACGCCATTCTGGCGCGCGACGGCGTCGAGCACATTGTCATTGAGACGTCGGGGCTGGCGTTGCCGAAACCGCTGGTGCAAGCGTTCCACTGGCCGGCAATCAAGAGCCGCGTCACCGTCGACGGCGTTGTTGTCGTTGTCGATGGCGCGGCACTGGCGGAAGGCCGGGTTGCAAACGACCTCGACGCTCTCGCCCGGCAGCGCACCGCGGATGCTTCATTGACGCACGACAATCCAGTCGAAGAAGTCTTCGACGACCAGATCGCTTGCGCGGACCTCGTCGTCCTCAACAAGCGCGACTTGATGGATGACGCTGGATTGGCGAAAGCACGCGAAGTCGTGGCCAAAGCGTTGCCGCGCAGCGTCAAGGTCCTCGCGGTCGCCGATGGCAAGGTAGACGAGTCGCTGCTGCTCGGGCTTGGCGTCGGCACCGAGGCCGATATCGATAACCGGCGCACCCGGCACGATGAGGAGGAAGAACACGACCACGACGACTTTGACTCATTCGTCGTGGCGCTTGGCGAGATCGCCGACCCCTCGGCTTTGACCGCACGAGTCGCAGCACTGGCCGAAAATTTTGACGTGCTCCGCGTCAAGGGTTTTGCCGCGGTGGCCAACAAACCGCTGCGGCTTTTGGTACAGGCCGTGGGCGCGCGTGTGACCCACCAATACGACCGGCCATGGAACGCCGCGGAACGGCGCGAGAGCCGGCTCGTCGTGATCGGTTTGAAAGGTTTAGACCGCGCAGCGATAACGCGCGCGATTGTAGGCTAGCAGTCAGGCGAGCGATGCATCTGCTCACCACCAGTTCCACCAGCCTTGACGAGATTGTCGAGGCCGTCGACCTCGGACAGACCCCGGGCGACATTGTCGTTTTGTCCTTCACCGATAGCGACCTTGCCGCGCTGGCGTCTGCGTGGGAGGCGGACCGCGCGAGCCTGCCCAGCATTCGGCTCGCGCATCTGCGCGATCTCCGACATCCAATGTCGGTCGATCTTTGGATCGACCAAGTTGCCGCCCATGCCAAAGTGATTCTTGTTCGCCTGTTGGGCGGGCTCGAGTGGTGGAAATACGGCGTCGAGCGGCTGACGGCGCTCGCGTGCGCTCGGGGAATTGTGCTCGCCGTCTTGCCGGGCGAAGATCGCGACGATCCTCGGCTCAGCGCGGCATCGACTTTGCCGCAACGCGACCTCGACGCATTGCTGCAATTTTTCCGCGAAGGCGGTCGCGAAAATCTGCGCGGATTATTGCGTCAGCTCGCGCGTCACGCCGGCCACCGCTGCGACGCCGCCGAGCCAAAGCCCGTGCCGCATTTCGCCGGCTATCTTCCCGGAGCGGGCGTTGTTGATCTCGACCGGCTCGCCGGCTCGTTTCACGCCGGCAAACCGGTAATACCGATTCTCTTTTACCGCGCGCTGTTGCTTGCTGACGATACCGCCGCAATTGATGCGCTGTTTGGCGCGCTTGCAACGCGCGGGCTCAGCCCCGCGCCGCTCGTGGTTACGAGCCTGAAGGACCGTGAGGCTTTTTCTTTCCTCAAGGCGGCGTTCGCCCGGCTTGACCCGGCCGTCATCGTCACCATGACCGCATTCGCCGCCGGCGGCGACGTCGGTGAACCGACGCCGCTCGATTTAGCCGGCGTCCCCGTGTTGCAAGTCGTCGCCGCCACGACCCGCCGGGCCGCCTGGCGCGACAGCGCACGCGGCCTCGGCGCCGCTGATCTGGCGATGCATATCGTGTTGCCCGAGCTTGATGGCCGCGTGCTCGCCGGCGTGATCGCATTTAAAGACGCGCTGCCGGTGCAGGACGAACTTTGCTTCGCGGCGCTGGCAAGCCGGCCCGAGCCAGATCGGGTGGCGGCGGTTGCGGATCGCATTGCCGCGCTGGTCCGCTTGCGCACGGCGCCGCGCGGCGAGCGGCAGGTCGCCGTACTTATGCCCGACTATCCTGGCGCGGCGGGGCGAAGCGGCTATGCGGTCGGACTCGACGTTCCGGCGAGCGCGGTCGCCCTGCTCGATGATCTCGCGGCCGCCGGCTATGGCGTGAGTGGCGCGCCGGCAACGTCGGGCGAGCTGCTCGCTTTGCTGGCGGAAGGAGCCGGTGATGCGGCGCTCCCATTGGCGCAATACCAGACGCTACTGGCGCGTTTGCCTTCCGCTGCGGTCGCGCGTCTCTATGACGCGTGGGGCGAGCCAACGATCGATCCGGATTTGCGCGCCGGCGCGTTTCGTTTCCGCGCCCGAAAATTCGGCAATGTTTGGGTCGCGCTGCCGCCCGATCGTGGCCGCTTCGACAAACGGCGCACCGATTATCACGAGCCTTCTTTGCCGCCGCGCCACGCGTTGGTCGCTTTCGGGCTGTGGCTGCAACACGTGGCGAAGCTCGACGCACTCGTGCATATGGGCGCGCACGGAACGCTGGAATGGCTCCCGGGGAAAGCGGTCGCGCTGACCGCCGAATGCTTTCCGGAGATCGTGACCGGGACGCTGCCGGTGATTTATCCGTTCATTGTCAGCAATCCCGGCGAGGCGGCGCAAGCCAAGCGCCGCATTGCCGGCGTCACTATCGGTCATCTGCCGCCGCCGCTGGTGGCGGCGGGACTTTCCGGCGAGGCGCGGGAGCTTGAACGCCTGATCGACGAATATGCGCAAGCCGAGGGCCTCGACCGGCGGCGGCGCGAGCGGCTGGCGAAATTAATTATCGAAGAGGCGCAGCGGACCGGATTGGCGCGCGAGGCCGGCGCTGAAGCCGCGACGGCGCCCGATGACGCCCTGCGCCGCATTGATGCCTGGTTGTGCGATCTGAAAGACCTTTCCATCAAAGACGGCCTGCACATTTACGGACGCAGGCCGGTCGCGACGGACGATCCGCAATGGCTCGCCAGCGCCGAGCACGAAGGTGCCACCTTGCTTGCGGCACTCGACGGACACCATGTCGCGCCCGGCCCCGCCGGCTCACCCGCGCGCGGGCGGCGCGATGTGCTGCCGACTGGCCGCAATCTTTTCACCGCCGATCCGCGCACGTTGCCAACGCCGACCGCCATGGATTTTGGCCGCCTCGCCAGCGAAGAAATCATCCGCGCGCATTTGCAGGCGCACGGCGAATTTTTGCACAGCGCGGTCATCGATCTTTGGGGCAGTGCGACCTTGCGCACCGGCGGCGAGGAGATCGCGCAAGGCTTTACGCTCATGGGCTGCCGCCCGATCTGGGATCCTGCGAGCGCGCGCGTCACCGGCATCGAAGTGCTGCCGCCGGCCGCCATCGGCCGGCCCCGGGTTGATGTGACCTGGCGCGTCTCCGGACTGTTTCGCGATCTCTTTCCGGCGCAAATCGCGCTGATCGACGCCGCGGTCCAGGCGGTGGCCGCGTGTGAGGAGAGCGGCGAGGAGAACCCGCTCGCCGCAGCGCGCCGGACCGCGCACACCACGCGGCTTCATCGCATTTTTGGCAACGCACCGGGCGCCTATGGATCCGGCGTCGAGGAGTTGCTCGGCCGCGAGGCCGGCGACGCCGTCGGCATCGCAGCCGCTTATCTTGCCGCCGCGTCGCACAGCTATGGCGGCGCTGAGGGCGGCAGCGCGGCGGCGCCGGATGCCTTTGCGGGGCAAGTCGCCAGCGCGGATATTCTCATTCACCCAAGCGACGACGCTGCCCGGGACTTGCTCGAAGGGGCCGAAGATGTCGCCTTCGTCGGCGGCTTTGCGGCGGCGGCAAAGTCGCTCGGCCGCGCTGCCGACCTGATCATGCTTGATGTGACCGACCCGCGCCGCCCGCGCGCCCGAACATTATCCGCCGCTCTCGCGCGCATCGTGCGCGCACGCGCCATCAACCCGCGCTTCATCGAAGGCCAAATGCGCCACGGCCCGCGCGGCGCCGCCGAGTTGGCGGAAACCGTCGACCGCCTGGTTGATTTCGCCGACACGACGAACGCCGTCGCGAGCAATTTGTTCGATCTGTTGTTCGACGCTTACGTTGCCGATCCGAAGGTGCGCGCGTTCTTGTTGCGCGAGAACCCGCAAGCCGCCGCATGCATCGCCGATCGTCTCGCATGCGCACGGCAGAGCGGGCATTGGCATCCGCGGCGTAACGACGTCGATACCGGGCTTACGGGGCTGCGCCTGGAGCGCGTGGCATGATCAGCGCCGCCGCATCTCTGCCGCAGCGCCGCGGCGTTTGCCCCGGCTTGTCGACCCCGATGCCGTCCGGCGACGGATTGCTGGCGCGGCTGCGGCCGATCGGTACGATTGCGCTGCCGTCATTCGCGGCATTGTGTGCGGCGGCAAAAGAATTCGGCAACGGTATCATTGAAATCACCAGCCGCGGCAGCATCCAGATACGCGGACTGACCGCCGCTTCCGCGCCGCGCTTCGCTGATGCCGTCGCCGCGCTAGCCATCGACGCCGATAATGGAATTCCGGTACACAGCAATGCGCTCGCCGGACTTGACGCGGAGGAGATTCTCGACGCGGGTTCGGTCGCCGCTGATTTGCGCCAAACGCTGGCGCACACATCGCTGCCCGCGCAGCTAGCTCCAAAGGTTTCAGTCGTCGTCGACGGCGGCGGCACACTCGGGCAGGACAACCATGCCGCCGACGTGCGCCTCTCTGCCGATTCAGCAAACGGCGACACCGTTTTTCATCTCGGGGTAGCGGGCGACGGAAAGACGGCATCCAAACTCGGCGTCATCGCATCAGCGGACGGCGTTGAAGCCGTATGCCGGCTTCTCGGACTCATTGCACAATACGGGCGCGCTGCGCGTGCGCGCGATGTACTCGCAGTTGGCGGCGCTGCGCCGTTCAAAACCGGCCTTGCCGGCATCGGTGTCGCTCCCGCTCATTCCGGCTCGCGCACAAAAACGCGGGTGGCCGAGCCCATTGGTACGCACCTTTTGCGCGACGGATCGTTCGCTTGCGGCTTTGGCCTTGCGTTCGGTCATGCTGATGCACGGATGCTCGAACGGCTGTCGCAAGCGGCGAATATCTCCGGTGCGGCCGGCATCCGCGTGGCCGCCGACCGGGCGCTATTGATTATCGGCCTCACCCAACAGACGACGCCGATCATCGCGGCCGAGGCCGAAAGGCTCGGGTTTATTGTCAGCGCGGACGATCCGCGCCGCTATGTGACCGCTTGCGCGGGCGCGCCGATGTGTGCGGCCGCGCACATTGCCGCCCGCAGCATCGCCCCGGCCCTCACCGAGGCGGCTGGAAAATATCTCGACAACCATTTCCGCGTTCACATTTCCGGCTGTGCCAAGGGTTGCGCTCATGTCGGTGCAGCGAACTTGACCGTCGTGGGGCGCAGCGATGGGTGCGCCGTGATCGCCAACGGATCGGTCCATGACTCTCCCGTCGCGCTGGCAACGGCGGATGAACTGCCTTCAATGATCGTCGAGTTGGTGGAGGCGGCAAAAGGAAACACCGGTCATGTCTGAGCGCGCCGCATACTTGCGCGACGGCGCCGCGATATACGAGCGCTCGTTCGCCATCATTCGCGCGGAGGCCGACCTATCACGCTTTTCGGCCGAAGAGGCCGACGTCGCGGTTCGCATGATCCACGCCTGCGGCGTCGTCGAGTTAGCGCCGCAGATTATCTTCGGGGGCCTTTTCGTCGATGCGGGACGCCGAACGCTTGCGGCGGGCGCGCCGATCCTTTGCGATTCCGAGATGGTGGCGCGCGGCATCACCCGCGCGCGGTTGCCCGCCGCCAATGACGTTATCTGCACGCTGAACGATCGGCGCGTGCCGGAGCTCGCCAAAAAACTGGCAACGACGCGCTCCGCGGCTGCGCTCGATTTGTGGATCGACCGGCTCGCTGGCGCCGTGGTCGCGGTCGGCAATGCGCCAACCACGCTGTTTCGCTTGCTCGACTTGCTCGATTCCGGCGCGCCGAAACCCGCAGCCCTCGTCGGCATCCCCGTCGGATTCGTCGGCGCGGCGGAGGTGAAGGAGGCGCTTGCGAATAACTCGCGCGGCGTTCCCTTTCTCACCGTGCGCGGCCGCATGGGCGGCAGTGCCATGACCGCAGCGGCTGTTAACGCTTTGGCGAGGCCAGGATTATGAGCGGCGCAAAGCTCCTTGGTGTCGGCGTAGGCCCCGGCGATCCGGAGCTGATAACGCTCAAGGCGCTGCGCGCGCTCACGGAGGCGGACGTCATCGTCCACTTCGCCAAAGCTGGATGTGCCAGCCGCGCACGCGCGATCGCAGCGGCGCATCTGCGCGGCGAGGTCACAGAACTCCCCCTGTTCTATCCGCTCACGACCGAGCTTCCCCGCTGTAGCGAGGGCTATCGCGACGCGTTGCGCGCGTTCTACGACGACGCGGCGGCGCGGATTGCGGCGCGCCTCGAACAGGGACGGCGGGTCGCCGTGATTTGCGAAGGCGATCCGCTGTTCTACGGCTCGTACATGCATCTGCATGCGCGGCTTGCGCCGCGTTTTGCGGCCGAGATCGTGCCGGGAGTAACCGGCATTTCCGGTTGCTGGTCGGCGGCGGCGACGCCGATTGCGCAAGGCGACGACGTGTTTACCGTCCTTCCGGCGACGCTGCCGGAAGCAGAGATTACACGGCGGCTTTGCGATGCGGACGCTGCCGTGGTGATGAAGGTCGGGCGCCATTTGCCGAAGCTGCGCCGCGCGCTCGACAAGAGCGGACGCATGGAGCGCGCCATCTATGTCGAACGGGGCACCATGAGCGACGCCAAACTGATGCCGCTGTCGGCTAAGCGCGATGACCATGCGCCCTATTTTGCCGTGGTGCTGGTGCCCGGTTGGGAGGAGCGGCCGTGAGCGGGCATCTTGCGGTCATCGGCTTGGGACCGGGTGACGCGCGCTATCTCACGCCCGAAGCGAATGCCGCGCTAAAGCACGCCGAAGTGCTATACGGCTACGCCCGTTATCTCGAGCGAACCCCCTTGCGCGAGGGTCAGGCGCGCCACGCGTCCGATAATCGCGAAGAAGGGGCGCGCGCGGTCGCGGCGCTCCGCGAGGCTGCTCTTGGCGCCCGCGTCGGCATCGTGTCCGGCGGCGATCCGGGCGTGTTCGCCATGGCCGCGGCGGTCTGCGAAGAGATCGAGCGTGGTCCGGAACGCTTTCGCGCCCTCGACGTCACCATTGTGCCGGGCGTCACCGCGATGCTCGCCGTCGCCGCACGGATCGGCGCGCCGCTCGGTCATGATTTCTGCGCGCTCTCGCTCTCCGACAATCTCAAACGTCGGGATGTGATCGAGCGCCGCCTCGACGCCGCCGCCGGCGCGGGCTTCGTGATCGCGCTGTACAATCCGGTGTCACAATCGCGGCCGTGGCAGCTCGGCGCCGCGTTCGATAGGCTGCGCCGGCATCTGCCGGCATCGACGCCGGTCGTGTTCGGCCGCGCGGTCGGACGAGCGGATGAGACAGTGACCGTCACGACGATCGATTGCGCCGGCTCCGCTCACGCCGACATGGCGACGCTTGTCATTGTCGGTTCACGTGAGACGCGCCTGGTCGAGCGCCCCGGGCGCGCGCCGCTGGTCTATACGCCGCGATCCGTCGTCGAGGTGAGCGCGTGATCAAGCCATTCCACCACGGCGTCGATCGTTTCCACCGCCGGCGCACCGAGTGCGGCCGGCCGGCGCACCAAGATCACCCCAATGCCGAGGATACGCGCGGCGGCGATCTTGCCGTAGGCGGCATCGCCACCGCTGTTTTTGGCGATGACGACTTCGATGCCGTGCGCCTGCATCAGCGCGCGGTCGTCGGTTTCGCTGAACGGTCCACGCGCAGTGATATAGGTTGCTCGCGGCAGCGGCAGTGGTGGATCGATAGGATCGACACTGCGGAAGAGATAAACGTGCTGCGGCGCGGCGGCGAAGGGTGCAAGGTCATTGCGGCCGAGCGCGACGAAGACCGTGCGCGGCCGTGCCCCGATGGCGGCGGCGGCGGCTGCGGTGTCGTTGACTTCGGTCCAGTGGTCACCGGCAATCTTGATCCATGGCTGGCGGCGAAGGGCGAGGAAGGCCACGCCGGTTTTGCGCGCGGCTTGGACTGCATTCACCGACATCACGCTCGCATAGGGATGCGTAGCGTCAATCAATGCGTCGACCTTGTTCGCCATGAGATAATCGCCGAGCCCGGCGGCGCCGCCAAAGCCACCCACCCGCACCGGCACGGCGTGCGGCCCCGGCCGCGCGGTGCGGCCGGCGAGCGAGAGCGTCACGTCGAGGCCGCCGCGCGCGGCAAGGCGTTCGCCCAACATGCGTGCTTCCGTGGTGCCGCCGAGAATAAGGATGCGTGGCATGCAAAATCCCGAACCGTTTGAGGGTGACACTGCCGCATCGCCGCGCTGGCTGTCCATTATCGGCATCGGCGAGGACGGCGTCGAAGGCCTAAAACCCGCGGCGAGCGGGCTGATCGCGGCGGCTGAAATCGTGTTCGGCGGCCGTCGCCATCTGACGCTTGCGGCGCGGCTGATCCGCGGCGCCACGCGGCCGTGGCCGAGCCCGTTCGACGGCGCGGCGGAAGAGGTTTTGCGTCATCGCGGCCGCTACGTTTGTGTGCTGGCCTCCGGCGATCCGTTCCAATACGGCGTCGGCGCCGTGCTCGCGCAACAAATCGATTCGCGCGAAATGATCGTGGTGCCGGCGCCGTCTGCGTTCAGCCTCGCCGCGGCTCGGCTCGGCTGGTCTCTGCCACAGACCGTGCTGCTGTCGCTGCACGGCCGCACGCTTGATCTCATCCGTCCGCATTTGCAGCCCGCCGCACGAATACTGGCGCTGACGTCCGACGGCGACGCGCCGGCGGCTTTGGCAAAACTTTTGGCCACCAGCGGGTTCGGGGCCTCGCGTTTGATCGTTCTCGAACGCCTCGGCGGTCCGCACGAATCGGTCCGCAGTGCGACCGCCGCGGCCTTCGACTTTGGCGCGGTCGACCCGCTCAATACGCTGGCGATTGAGGTCGAGGCCGCGCGCGACGCGCCCATCATCGCGCGCGCAGCGGGCCTGCCCGATCATCTATTCGAACACGACGGACAAATCACCAAGCGCGAAATCCGCGCCATGACCTTATCGTCGCTGTCGCCGCGCCGCGGCGAACTCCTTTGGGACATCGGCGCCGGATCGGGCTCGGTCGCAATCGAATGGCTGTTGGCCGATCCGACGATGCGCGCCATCGCCGTCGAGCAGCGCCCCGAGCGCGCCGCTCGCATCCGCCGCAACGCCGCAGCGTTCGGCGTCCCGGGGCTCGAAATCATCGAAGGGTCGGCGCCTGCATCGCTTGTTGGCTTGCCTTCGCCCGACGCGGTGTTTGTGGGCGGCGGCGCCAGCGATGCCGGAGCGCTTGATGCCGCGGCGCGCGCGGTCCGCTCCGGCGGCCGGCTCGTGGTCAATGCGGTGACGCTCGAAGCGGAAGCGTTGCTGATTGCGCGCCATGCCGCGTTCGGCGGCGAATTGATCCGTATCGCGATCTCGCGCGCCGCGCCGGTCGGCGCGAAGATCGGCTGGCGCCCGGCCATGCCGATAACGCAATGGGCGTGGACCAAGCCATGACTGTGTATTTTGTCGGTGCAGGACCGGGTGCGGCCGATCTGATCACACTGCGCGGCCGCGATCTCATTGGCCGCTGTCCGGTCTGTCTTTACGCCGGCTCAATCGTGCCGCGCGAGTTGCTGAGTTTTTGCCCCCCCGGCGCCCGCATTGTCGATACTGCGCCGCTGTCGCTCGACGAAATCGACGCGGAGTTCGCTGCCGCCCACACCGCCGGCCGCGACGTGGCACGGCTCCATTCCGGCGATCTCTCGATTTACTCCGCGGTGGCCGAACAACTGCGCCGACTCGACCGGCGCGGCATTCCCTACACGCTCACGCCAGGCGTTCCGGCCTTCGCCGCCGCCGCCGCCGCCTTGCAGTGCGAACTGACAGTCCCGGAAATTGCGCAAAGCGTGGTACTTACACGCGTTTCCGGACGCGCTTCGCGCATGCCAGAGAACGAAAGACTCGCGGCATTTGCGGCGACCGGCGCCACGCTGGTTATCCATCTCGCCATCCACGCGATCGAAAATGTGGTCCGCGAGCTGACGCCCAGCCACGGTTCCGATTGCCCGGTTGCCGTCGTCGTTCAGGCGAGTTCGCCCGCCGAGCTTATCCTGCGCGGCACGCTTGCTGATATCGCTGCCAGGGTGATGGCCCAAAATATCGAGCGTACCGCACTCATCTTCGTCGGCCGCGCCCTTGCGGCCGAAAATTTTCGCGAGAGCGCGCTGTACGACGCCGATTACCGCCGCCGTTTTCGCGGAAACGCCGGTGGACCGTGATGGGGCCGCACGGTCTAATAGTCGCGGCGCCACATTCCGGCGCCGGCAAGACGACAATCACGCTGGCCCTCCTCGCAGCGCTCAAGCGCCGCGGCCTCAGTGTGCGGGCGGCAAAGGCCGGTCCCGATTACATCGACCCGGCCTTTCATTTGGCAGTCACCGGACGGCCTAGCGTCAATCTCGATTCTTGGGCGATGTCGCACGAACTGCTCGACGCATTAGCCATGCGCTCGGCGAATAATGCCGACGTCTTCGTCATCGAAGGCGTCATGGGATTATTCGACGGAGCCGAACCAGGCGCCGCGCCGTGCGGGCACCGCGGCACGACGGCCGATCTCGCGGCGCACTTTGATCTGCCGGTGGTGCTCGTGCTCGATGTCTCGCGCCAGGCGCAATCGGCGGCGGCTCTGGTGCGCGGATTTGCGACGCACGATGCCGCGGTAAAAGTGGGGGGTGTCCTGCTCAACCGGGTCGGCAGCGACCGCCATCGCGCGATGGCTGCGGATGCCATCGCTGCTGTCGGTGTTCCGGTGCTGGGCGCGCTGCCGCGCGACGCGACGCTCGAATTGCCGGAGCGTCACCTTGGGCTCGTCGCGGCCGGCGAACATCCTGATATGGCGCATCGCATCGAGCGGCTGGCGGCCGCCGGCGAAACTCATTTCGACCTCGATGCCGTTCTCGCGATCTCGGCGCCGTTTCATGTGGCGGCGCCGGCACGGCCAGCGGCGGCGGCTTTGCCGCCTCCGGGCCAACGCATTGCGCTCGCCAACGATCGCGCCTTTACGTTCGTCTATCCGCATATTCTCGACGCTTGGTGCGCTGCCGGTGCAGAGTTGCTTCCGTTCTCGCCGCTTGCCGACGAGCCGCCACCGGAGAGTGCCGATTGTTGCTGGTTGCCCGGCGGCTATCCGGAGCTGCACGCTGACGCGCTCGCCGCCGCGCGGCACTTTTTCTCAGGCTTACGACGCTTTGCGCAAACGCGGCCGGTGCACGGCGAGTGCGGCGGCTACATGGTTTTGGGCGAAAGCCTGGAGGATGCGGCTGGGCGGCGCTATGCCATGACCGGGCTACTTGGCCATTCGACGAGCTTCGCCAAACGTAAACTCCATCTCGGCTACCGCACCGTGCGCCTTCTCGCCGACACCAGCCTCGGCGCGGCCGGCGCGATCATTCGCGGCCACGAATTCCACTACGCCTCGCTCGTTTCGGCCGGCGATGATGAGCCATTTGCCGAAATGGTCGGGAGCAAGAACGCTGCGGTCCCGGCCGGCGGCCGGCGCGGACGCGTCTCCGGCGCGTTTTTCCATGCCATTGCCGGCGCGGACGGATGATCTATTTGCCGCGCAGGATTTCCTCCTCGACGTCGCGCGACCGATCCTTGCCGAAAAAGATTTCCTTACCAACGAAAAATGTCGGAGCCCCGAATGTGCCGCGGGCAACGGATACTTGCGTACTTTTCAGGAGCCGGTCTTTGACCTCCGGTTCTTGCGTGCGCGCAAGCAATCGTTCGGCATCGAAGCCGGATTCTTTGAGCGCGGCCCTCACGACCGCCGGTTCGTCCATGTCCTTTGGTTCCGCCCACACGTGTTTGAATACTTCGTCGACGTAGCGGGCAAAGATGCCGTCGAGTTCGGCGGCGATCGCGCCGCGCATAATCAACAGTGTATTGACCGGAAAAAACGGATTCCATTCGAACTTTTTGATGCCGTAACGGCGGATAAAGCGCTGAAATTCCAGGCGTTCATACTCCAGCCGGTTCTTGATGCCGGCCATCTTTTCCGCCGGCGAGCGATTATTAGTGAGCTTAAAGACGCCCCCGAGAAGGATCGGCACGTATTCAAATGTCACGCCGGCGCGCCGCTCGATCTCGGGAATGATCAGATGCGCCAGATAGGCGTTGGGGCTGCCGAAGTCGAAGTGAAATTCCACCTTGGCCATCTCACCAAACCTCCTTATACGGACGCAGGTCGAGTTCGAACGTCCAGGCGTCGCGCGGCTGCCGGTAGAGTTGCCAATAGGCCTCGGCGATTGAAGCCGGATTCATCAAGCGATCCGGCTCGAGTTTCTCCAGCGCTTGCGGCCCGGCCTGCTGTTTGATGCGCTCGCGTACGAATGCGGTGTCGACGCCGGCGTCGATGATCAGATGCGCGACGTGGATGTTCTTCGGTCCAAGTTCGCGCGCCATGCTTTGCGCCACCGCGCGCAATCCGGATTTGGCGCTGGCAAACGCCGCATAGCCGATGCCGCCGCGAACGCTCGCGGTCGCGCCGGTAAAAAAGATGGATCCGCGCCCGCGCGGCAGCATCAAACGCGCGGCCTCGCGGCCGGTAAGAAATCCGGCATAACAAGCCAATTCCCAAACTTTGCGGAATATCCGTTCGGTTGTGTCCAGCAGCGGGAAATTGACATTGCCGCCGACGTTGAAAATGCAAACCTCGAGTGGCGCGCGCGCGTCGGCGGCGCGCAAAAAGGCCGTGATGTCATCCTCCTTGCGGGCATCGAGACCGCGCGCGACAATTTCACCGCGGGCGGCTTCGATATCGGCGACAAGCGGGGCGAGTTTGTCGGCATTGCGCCGGCCAGCGAAGATGACGAACCCCTCGGCCGCGAACCTTTTGGCAATAGCCGCACCAATGAAATCGCCGGCGCCAATTACCGCGACCGTCGCGTCTCTCTTCGTCAAGTGCGCCCTCCCTGCTTCGGCCGCTATTTTGCGCGTTCAGCGTCAGGTATTTCGCGGCGCCTGTCCAGGCGGGATAGCAGCCGGCAAGGCGGCCAACTTGCCAACGCTCTGGCTTGCGCCCACCATGCAGACACTTGCCGCGCCGCGTCGGCGTGTTGGGATGAAAACCGGGAAGACCTGGGCGTGGGCGCCGAGCCGGATCATATCGTTGCGGAAACAGCCTCGCGGATCCTCGCTGACTTCGCCGATCCGCAGACCGTCAACGGTGCCGCGAACAGCTCGTGGAAGGCGCCGCTTTGGCGAGCGCTCAGCGACGCCGGCTTGCCGCTCGCCTGGGCGTCGGAGGATTTGGGCGGCTCAGGTGGGACGCTCGCCGACGGCTTTGCCATTCTTGCAACGGCCGGGCGCTTTGCCCTGGCGGCGCCACTGGCGGAGACGCTTGCTGCCGCCTGGCTGTTGTCGCACGCAAGCGTGAAGTTACCCGTCAACGCCATGACGATTGCCCCCGTGCGTCCGCATGATCGGATCATCCTTGACGCCGACGGCAGACTGAGCGGCCGTGCCAGCGGCGTTCCTTTCGCGCAGGAAGCCGAACATATCGCCGTGCTTGCGCACAGCGATGAGCGGCCGATGATCGCGCTTGCCGCGGTCAAAGACAGCCGCTTGGCCGAAGGCCGCAATCTTGCCGGTGATGCGAGCAATACGGTGACGTTCGATGGCGTCAGGCCGCTCGCCGATGTGCCCGCGCCGATTGGCCTCGATCAGACGACGCTGATGCAAATGGGATCGGTCATCCGGAGCGTTCAGATCGCCGCCGCGCTGCAAGCCATTTTGTCGCTCAGCGTCGCTTATGCCAACGAGCGCGTCGCCTTCGAGCGTCCCATCGGGAAGTTTCAAGCCGTACAACAAAATCTGGCGCGGCTCGCCGGCGAAGTAGCGGCCGCGCTTGCCGTCTCCGGCTCGGCGGCGAACGCCATTGCGCAAGCCGATGCATCCGAAGACGCGGCGTTTCTTGAAGCGGCGTCCGCCAAGATCAGGACGGCGGAAGCTGCGGCCGAAGGCGCCGCCATCGCGCATCAGGTCCTCGGCGCCATCGGTTTCACCGAGGAGCACGTGCTGCATCGATTCACATTGCGGATGCTGTCGTGGCGCGACGACTTCGGTAACGAAAGCTATTGGGCCGCCGAGCTCGGCCGCCGCGTGGTCCGCCGCGGGGCGGACGAATTCTGGCCTCTGGTCGCTTCGCGATGACAGTCAATCTCCAGTTCGATCCAATCCGCCTGCCGCCCGAATGCGAAATTCTGCGCGCCGAGGTGCGGGCCTTCCTCGCCGAAGAGATCGCCGCCGGGACCTTCGATCCGCATCAGCCAGGGCACGGCGATTCCTACAACCGCGCCTTCAGCCGCCGCGTCGGCGCCAAAGGCTGGATCGGCATGACCTGGCCGAAGCGCTACGGCGGCCATGAACGCAGCCAGCTTGAACGCTACGTGGTGACCGAGGAATTTCGCGTCGCCAACGCACCGTCGCATCTGCACTTTGTCGCCGACCGCCAGAGCGGCCCGATCCTGCTCAAATACGCGCCCGAGCATGTAAAGGCCGACGTGCTGCCGCGCATCTGCGGCGGCGAATTGTGCTTCTCTATCGGCATGAGCGAGCCGGGTTCTGGTTCCGACCTGTTTGCCGCCAAAACCAAGGCGACCAAAACCGACGGTGGCTGGCGCATCAACGGCAGCAAAATCTGGACAACCAACGCCCAAGTGGCGGACTACATGCTGGCGCTATTCCGCACCGCGTCGCCGACCAAAGAAAACCGCCGCCACGGGCTCACGCAGTTTCTGGTCGACATGAAAGCTCCGGGGATCATGGTCAATCCAATTAACCAGATGACCGGGAAACCCGGCTTCAACGAAGTGGTCTTCGACAATGCGTTTGTGCCCGACGATCACGTGCTCGGCGAGATCGACGGCGCCTGGAAGCAAGCGACCAGCGAGCTTGCCTATGAACGCAGCGGTCCGGAGCGTTTTTTGGAGACTTTTTATCTGTTGCTGGAACTCATTCGCGCGCTCGGCCCGGAGCCCGATCTGCGCGGCGCCGAAGGATTAGGTCGGCTGGTCGCGCAACTCCACACGCTGCGCCGGATGTCGGTCTCGGTCGCCGGCATGTTGCAGGCCGGCAAGGAGCCGGTCGTGGAAGGCTCGATCGTCAAGGATCTTGGCACGCTCTGGGAGCAGAAACTGCCCGGCCGCGTGCGCGAACTCGCCGCCTTTGTCGAGGCCGAAATGTTGAACCGGGCCACGCTCGAGGATCAGCTCGCCTTTGCCACGGTTGTTGCGCCCAAGTTCACCATC
>Ga0335078_10000899_pt1 | contig 45240 bp, 42 predicted proteins | sample Lox_Sample_32_FD_206711 | JGI IMG/M metagenome (GOLD analysis project Ga0335078, IMG submission 206711) | Soil microbial communities from Loxahatchee National Wildlife Refuge, Florida, United States - Lox_Sample_3.2 | ecosystem: Environmental > Terrestrial > Soil > Wetlands | place: USA...
GAAGCTCTCGGAGTTCGCCAAAACGCTCACGAAGGGCGCACATGTCCAGGTCGAAGGCGAGCTGCGCAGCCGCGAATACGAGAGCAAGAAAACGAACTCGAAGCAGCGCGTCTGGGAAATCCGGGTCTCTTCGATCCTCAAGCTGGACCGCGCCGAGAAGGCCGCCCCAGAAGATCAGGACCACGATGAAGCGTCCCAGGAGGAAACGGCCGCATGAGGCTCGCACTTGTCACTCTCGGAAGCCCGGTCAATCACTGGGCTTTTATTGTCGTGAGGCTCCCGCTATGAGTTTCGAATTGATCTTGCCATTTCTTCGGCCAATCGAGTCGCTTTTGCTGGACGAAAGCGTCAGCGAAATCATGGGCAATCCCGACGCCACGTGGTGGTATGAGCGCGACGGTATCATGCTCCAAGAACAGACCATTTCGTTCGACGCCGGCAAGCTACAAACCGGCCTCGAAGTTATTGCTAATCAACTGGGCAAGAGGCTCGACGAAGACAACCCACTCTTGCACGCACAGCTCCCGGACGGGAGTCGGTTGGCAGCAGTCATCCCTCCGGTAGTGCGCTGTACACCTGCGCTCATAATTAGGAAATTCACCAGCCGACATTACACCGTTGATGACCTTATTGCCCGCGGCACACTGACGCGGGCGCTTGCGGTCTTCTTAGCTGAGCAAATTCGCAGCGGTAAGACGCTGCTTATCAGTGGCGGAACCGGCACCGGCAAGACCACGCTGTTGCGGATATTGGCCGACTTTATTCCCGAACAGGATCGCCTAGTTGTCATCGAGGACACCTCCGAACTTCAGATCCAGAAGCCTAACATTCTGCCGACGGAATGCCAGACCGATACGTTCAAAGCCAAGATAACTTTTGACGACCTTCTGAAGTCCGCTCTCCGCTGGCGACCGGACCGCATCATTCTCGGGGAAGTCCGCGGAATCGAGGCACGAACCCTGCTCGATTCCTTCAACACGGGCCACGCGGGTTCAATGGCTACTATCCACGCCAACTCGGCGGAGAAAGCCCTTCATCGTTTCGCCAACCTCGTCATGCGCAGTCACGCCCAAAGTACCTTTGCCGACACGGAGGCTGAGATAGCAGAGGCTGTGGATTTCGTCGTCCATGTCGAGCGTCAACCGGGGCGCCGCGTTGTCCGCGAAGTATTAGCGCTTCGCGGATATGACCGCGACGCGAAACGCTTTCTTATTGACCCCGTCTTTGAGGTGCAACCTGTCGGAGCTCCGCCAGTGAGTGCTGTACCTGTTGCCGCTGACTTGCTAACCAACTCTGTGCAGCAAGAGTGTTTGATTCCGCTACCTATAAAGGAGAACCCACATGCCACTGCTTGAGATCACTAAAATCCGCCACATTTGCGCGTCGGTTCGGCTCGATGAAGCCACCGCTGCACAAGTGGATCAATACGCCGCTTTCATCCGTGCATCCGCCGACGATGTTGTGGACAAGGCGCTGAACTATGTCTTCTCCAAAGACCGTGACTTCCAGGATTTCCTGAAGACGGCGCACGCCAAGCAGGTGGCCCCCACTTTACGTGTACGTAAGGGCCCAAGCAATGGTGAGACGGAGCAGTCTGCAAAGAAGCTTGCGGCCGGAGTGGAGTCCACTGCTTCTGCACGCGCCGTGAAGGCATGATCGGGCTTCATATTTCGTGGCAATACAAGAACGGTGCTACGCACCGGAAGAATTTCGACACTCCATCCCTGAAAGGGTCGTGCAGGTGCACCACGGTGCACTTACAGCGGTGTCAAGCACATAGAGATTTGAGGTGCACTTGGGTGCACCTACGGAATGCGAGGGATCATGGCTCTTTTGAAAGACAACCCGGACGCGATTTCTGAGAGCGATCACACTCTAAATCGCGTCTTCCCCGTGACCACCAAGCTAACGAAAGAGGAGCGGGGCAAGGTCACTGAATTTGCCAGGTCACAGGGACTTGCACGCGGGGAATGGATACGCGATGTGATCCTCCGGGAAGTGCGCGGAGCGTCGGCCGGCGACCCCTCGCTGGCCGAGATTCTTGGAGTTCGTTTACTGCTGGTAAACGTGTTGCGGCCTCTAGCCGCAGGCCAGAGACTCACGCCAGACGCGTTCGACAAACTGCTCGATGAAATCAGCGATGCGAAACACCAGCTAGCCGCCAAGTTGGCGACTCCCTGCGAAAGGAAATAGGCAATGGCAACGACAAAGTGGGGCCGGAAGGAAACAATGATCTGGCCACCGCACAGCCCGATTTACACGTATGGCGCGGTGTTCATCGCGTGCGTTCTAACGGGACTATTTCTCTACTGCCGGTTCAGCTTCGGCAACAGCCCGCTGCAGCGTTTCTATACGCCGATCTACATCCGATCGAGCGTTGCGGGTGCAATCGGAGCGACCCGCAGAGACAACTACCGGCTGCTCATGGTGGGCGCACGTGGAATTCCACCGCGTCTAGCGACGAACGGCGACGTGACAGACGGCAAGACGCCTGAACCGGGCAGCATCGCGCTGTCGCCATCTGCCCTGCAACACGGCTATGTTCTTCTTTACCAGGAACCCGCGCGAAGCTACATCGATGCGCCCTTGAATGCCTACCTCAAGAGTGCGATTTACGGTGGCGACAGCCTCTTCGACCTCTACAAGCTCCCACTGTTCTTCGGTCTGGTATCACTGGTCATCCAGCTCCCGTTTTCCATCGCCAAAGATGTCCGACGACGCAGGGCGCTGAGATACGGACGACGATTGAAAGGCCCCGAGATGATGACGCCGAGGGAGTTCAACGACAGGGTCGGAGGCGATGGCATAGGTATCAAGACCAACGAAATGAAAGCAATGATCCGCATACCGGAACGTGCGGAGGCACAGCACATGCAGATCATCGGAGACACGGGCGCAGGGAAGACCATGATCATGCTTCAGATCCTTCGGCAAATAAAACATCGTGGCGATTCAGCCATCGTCTACGACCCAGCGCGGGAATTCGTTAAGCGTTTTTACGACCCCAAGAACGGTGACGTGATCCTGAATCCGCTGGATAAACGGTGCCCCTATTGGGGGCCATCAGAAGAGTTGCGCCGTCGCTCCGAGGCGAAGGCGCTGGCGGTGTCCCTGTTCCAGCCACCGCAGGACAAGAAGGGTGAGTTTTTCATCGAGTCCCCGCAGAAGATATTCGCCTTCCTCATGGCCTATGGCCCGACACCAGAGGACTTGGTGAAATGGATGTCAGACCCGCAGGAGATCGATCGAAGACTGAAAGGAACGGAACATGCTCACCTGATCAACCCGAAAGCAGAGCATCAGCGAGCCGGTGTTCTTGGCTCCCTTGGACTCGTCGCTGACAGCCTCCGTCTTCTCCCCAAGAAGGGCGAGGGCAATGGCGAATGGTCGGCCACCGAGTGGGCCGAGACCCGGCAGGGATGGATCTTCATCACTTCACTTCCAGCAGAACGTGAGGCGCTTCGGCCACTCCAAAGTCTATGGATCGACTTGCTCGTCTTGCGTCTGCTAAACGAGCCGAAGGAGGGCCAGAAGCGGGCATGGTTCGTGATCGACGAGTTGGCGAGCTTGCAGAAGCTCCCTCAGCTTCATACCGCCATTACAGAAAACCGAAAGAGCCGAAATCCGGTGATTCTGGGTTTCCAGGGTAAGGCGCAACTGGAATACCTTTACGGGCACCTGGCCGAGGTCATGCTGTCCCAACCCGCAACCAGCATTTGGCTGAAGACGAAGGAGCCCGCTGCTGGCGAGTGGGTCAGCAAGTTCATTGGAAAGGTCGAAATCGAACGGCTGCGCGAGACGCACTTCGACGGCTCCCGCGCTGGGCGTAACTTCGCGCTAGACCGGCAGATTGAACCGCTGGTAATGGAGTCCGAAATCTCCGGACTGCCGGACCTCCATGCTTACATGAAGTACGAGAACTATGTGACGCGCTTCTCATTCCCGTACTTCGATATGCCAGTTGTCGCCAGCGATTTCGCGCTCCGCGATACCCCCGACGACAAGCTGCCGTACGATCCCAAGAACATAGGACCGCCCAAACCCCAGGTACGCCCAGCCGAACTGAAGCAAGAACCAAATGTGCCCACACTTCCACAGCGAAAATCGCCACGGACAGCGGCGGAAATACCGCAGCAGGAGACCGACCCTGAGATGAGCGTCAACGCCCAACAGACCCTTAATCTTCGGGGATAGTGACCGCGATGCTGACCATTTCCAAGCCCCTCTCCGCTGCCCAGGCGCAGGCCTACCATCACAAGGAGTTCACTGCGAAGGATCAGAACTATTGGTCGCAACGCGGTGTCATCGCAGGCGAATGGCAAGGTCGACTGGCCCAGCAGTTCGGTCTCGTCGGAACCGTGTCTGCCGACGACTTCGCCAAACTCAGCCAGGGCCAGCATCCACAGACCAGCGAGCAGCTTGTGCGGCAGCGAGCGTCGTATGAATACCAGGATGCCGACGGCAAGACTGTCAAGACGATGGAGCACCGGGCCGGGTGGGATGCGACCTTCTCCGCCCCCAAATCCGTTTCTCTTACCGCGCTAGTCGGCGGCGATGAACGTGTCCGCGAAGCCCACCGGGAGAGCGTCCGCGTCGCCCTCGACCAACTCGAACACTACACACAAGCCCGCATCGGCGGCAATCACCCCCCCGAGACGACAGGAAAGTTTATAGCCGCCAAGTTTGAGCACGATACGGCCCGCCCAGTCGATGGCTATGTTGCGCCACAGCTTCATACACACGTTGTTATCTTCAACATGACCGAGCGGGCCGACGGAGAAACGCGTGCCCTGCAGGAACGAGGCCTCTTTCAGTCGCAGCAATTTGCCACGGCGATCTATCAATCCGAGCTGACTTATAGGGTGCGTCAGCTCGGTTACGAAATCACAGCAGGGCGGAGCGGCGCCCCCGAGATCAAGGGCTACACGCAGGAATACCTAGACGCATCCAGTCCCCGTAGTCAGCAGATTCGTGAATACCTCGAACGCACAGGCCGTTCAGGGAAGGAAGCTGCTGAGATCGCTGCGCACTCGACACGTGACCGTAAAGAGATTCATTCGCCGAAAGAGGTGATGGCCGCTCACCGGAAGCTGGCAGCCAACTTCGGACACCAAGCCGAGGCTGTGATCCGTGCGGCGCGTGAACGGTCTCAGCTTCAGGAGCGACCCGTCAACTCGTTTGACCGGGTTCGAGAATCTCTCACCTTCTCCCGTGACAAGAATTTCGAGCGCGAGGCGGTTGTGGATGAACGTGCGCTGATCCGTGATGGCCTTCGCCGAGGCATGGGCGAGATCACCCATGCCCAGGTCCGCGCTAATCTTGATGCCCGCCTAGCTTGTGGAGAATTTCAAATCGTCGAGCGCCCTCACAGCGTTCCCAGTCGTCTGTTCACCACCGCCAAAACGATCGAAGCGGAACATGAAATTATCCGCAGGGTCCGCGAAGGACAAAACCAAGTCGAGCCGGTCCTTTCGCGTCCGCAGGCAATAGCGGTTGCCGACCATCACGAACATCTCAATCGGGCACAAAAGAGTGTGGTCGAAGATGTACTCAGCGCGCCAGACCGCATCCAAGGAATCCAAGGTTTCGCCGGCTCAGGCAAGACAACCACGCTGACGGCCATCCGCAGCGCTGCGGAAAGGCAGGGCTATCAGGTTGAGGGCTTCGCTCCAACCTCTCGCGCCGCGCACCAACTGAATGAGGCTGGCATAGACGCCGGAACCTTGCAGGGCTTCCTTGTCCGCACTGGAAATCCAGACCTGCAAGAGCACAAGCACTTGTACTTTGTTGATGAATCAAGCCTTGCCAGCACCAATCAGATGCGCGAGTTCCTTGCGCGGATTGGCCCCAATGACCGCCTAGTTCTGATCGGCGATATCCGACAACATCAGGGCGTCGAAGCGGGACGCCCTTTCGAGCAACTGCAGGAAGCCGGAATGCGCACCGCCAAACTCGATGAGATCGTTCGCCAAAAGGACCCCGCCCTGAAATCTGCCGTCGAACTGCTGGCGACGGGCCAAGTATCCGCTGCGCTCGACGTACTCCAACAGCAGGGCCATGTGAAGGAAATTCCCAATGCAGAAGAGCGCATCCGCACCATCGCAAAGAGTTACGTCGAATCGCCCAATAACACGCTCATCGTCTCACCGGACAATGCTTCCCGCCGCGAGCTGAACCTCGCTGTTCGCCAGGAGTTGAAGGCCAATGGAAGTCTTGCGCCGGAAGATCATACTTTTCGTGTCCTGGTTCAGCGGCAGGACATGACCGGAGCCGAACGATCCTGGGCAAGCCACTACGAGATCAACGACGTGCTTCGCTACGCTCGGGGCAGCAAAGCCATCGGAATCGAAGCTGCCGCCTATGCATCGGTCGTCGCGATTAACCCAGCCGCAAACCTGCTTACGGTCGAGACAGCGAACCACGAACTTGCGACCTACGATCCCCGCCGCCTGACAGGCGTCAGCGTCTACCAAGAGATCGAACGCGAGCTTTCCGTAGGCGACCGCATCCAGTTTACTGCCCCCGACAAATCACTCGGCGTTGCAAATCGCGACATGGCTGCGATCGAGGCGATCCACCTCGATGGTCGCCTGGCCGTCCGCCTCGACAACAACCGCCAGATCGAATTCAACCCGAACGAGCATCGTCATCTCGACCACGGCTACGCCGTCACCAGCCATAGCTCACAGGGCCTCACCGCCGAACGCGTCCTCGTCCACGCCGATACCAGTGTCCACCCGGACCTGCTCAATTCGCGATTCGGCTACGTCTCCGTCTCCCGCGCCAGTCACCAAGCCACGCTCTTTACAGACGACATGGCAAAGCTAGGCCCCCAGCTCGGAGCAGATGTCTCGAAGACGTCCGCGCTGGAAGTGAGTCAAGCCCTATCCGTCGCCCAGGGAATTAGGATTGGAATCTGACACGCGTCAACTATTAAGACGAAGGAATTGCTGTCACGAAGATAACAACTACTTCGGCGGAACACCTCAAAACAGCCCGCTCTGCTCCCGAGCAGAATGTCAATTTACACGACCATCAAACTGGCGATTCTGAGTGAGAATCTCAGGTCTTGACGAGGCGGATGGTACCCGGCTTCACCGATTCCACAACATAACCTGACACATTTAGATCCTTGGAATCGTTTACCGGCGCCACCAGGATCATAGTTCCGTCGCGCCGCTTCTGTATCACCGCTGGAGGCTTCGGGCCCAACTCGTCCCCATTGTCCACAATCCAGGCGCTCCTCTTGGTGAAGTCTCGTCTTTCATAAGCAGGGTCCTTAAGATATCGATCATATTCTCCGAGGTTGCGCCAACTCCCGTCTTTGAGTTCGAGCAGGCTTTCTACCAAAATCTTTTTCGTCACTACGGATCGATTACCTAACTTCGACCGGAGGTGAAGTGCCAACTCGCCCAGTTCGTCGTAACGCAAGAGTGCAAACTTGAAAAGCACGTGATCCGCGTCAATTGTTTTACACTTGAGGATGTCCCTCTTGCCTCTGTTTGGTTCCAAGGAAATTGGTCTGCAGAGAGCGCTTGGCTCAGCTCCTTCGACGTCTTTTTTCTCTAACGAGAACGTGATCCTCCGCCGTAAATTGTACGTGTGGCGCAGGATTTTCCTTAACTCACTTTGTTTGGCAGCACGCGATGGCGGGCTCATGAAAATAATCGCGTCAAACCGCTGACTCCGCGTAACCGCCCGATCGAAATACTCGATGTGGTTAGTGGCTACGAAGTACATGATCTTCCGAGCCTCCCAAAGTTCCGCCAATTTCGGAAGCATGCTCGTAGTGAGGAACCTGCCGAAGGCGTCCGGTTCCACATCTCGTTCGCGAACAAGTTCGTCGATTTCATCAAACAGGACTACCGTATGGTCTAGCTCCATCAGCTTCCTGAAAATCAGGTCAGCAGTACGCTGGACGTCTGTCAGTCCAGCAGCTACGAAATGACTGGCGTGAAGCTCAACGTAATCCCATCCCACAGACCCAGCGATTGCCTTTACAAGGGTTGTTTTACTCGTGCCCGGTGGGCCGAAGAATATTGCGGAGCGCAAGAATTCTTCGCCGATGGGCTGCTCGTCCGGTTCCAGTCGGTCTTGGGCTTTGATTTCCTCCGACCTAGCATCTGCGACGTGATTTATGAACATGCTCCGAAGGCGATCAGCAAGATTCGGATCAGTCCAAATATGCGATCGCTCCACCAATTTGTCAGCTGCTTCGGTGATCGATGGGTACGTCCGTTTGTAGTTCAGGGTCGCAATCGATTCCTCGCGAGCCCAAATACCCACGAGGCGGCGAAGGTATTGCGCATACTCGAATACGCTAGCTGTTGCCCAGCTTTCCGGGTTTGGTTTGTTGCCGCGGTGACCGGATGACCAACCCACCCTCTTTGGGTTGCCCTTCAATGGCGTCTGGGTCGACTTGGCGTATTCCCACAGCTTGATTAGCCGATCAAAATGTTCTTTCAACACTGTGCGTATGAAATGCGCCTGTGGCTTAAGTGCCTGCCTGAGAATGTTCGCAAAGGTTTCGAAGGTGTAACAGTAAGCATTTCCGGTTGCCTTGTAGTGAAAGAGCGGAGCGTAATGGCGCCACGTGCCTACCTTGGTTTGAGTGGAAAACAAGCATTGGAAAGCTTTGCGAATGAAATCCTGCGCCGCTAGTTTGGATTGATACGTCTTAGGATCACGAATGTAGATTGCGAGACTCCATCCAAGCTGATCGGAATCGAGATCCGAGGAATCGGCGGAATGGAGGGCGACCTGATAACCGAGGGCCTGCTTCGCCCACTGAATCATCGATTCGTGGCCTGGTAGCTTTAACTTCTTATAAGCTGACGAGAATTTATCGTCATTCAGGACGTCGATGAGCTCCAAGGTCCAGTATGTGTGGTAGGCGTTCGGCGGATACCAGTCATCCTTTGGCTTCGCCACGTCCGCCTCGCCGATGGCGAGGCGGCTTGAATCACGCTTGATCTGCGCGAAGATGGCCTTCAGATGAGCACCGATTCGCTTGTCCCATTCATCGAGTTTTGATACTACGAAGGGGAGCCCCCTGCAACGACAGTAGATATTCGCGGACTGGTCTGAGACCCACCTGTTATCTTTCAGCGTTATTGCCTTTTTAGCAAACTCGCTCGCGGCTTTCGCGAATGGCCTCTCGCCATCGGGTAAAAAACGATCCGGACACAACTCCAAGGAACCGTAACACGTTGCGGTGCTGGTGATATGTTTGAGCTTCTTGGGTGCTGGATCCCCAGCGTCTCGTCTGTATACCAAGCCTGACCGGAAAAACTCGACGCTAGATACGTGGAGTTCGCAAAATTCCTGAAGCAGACGGCGCTGCTTAGATAATTCCTCGAACGTCGGAATCGAGGACTGGTTTGGGGTGGGAGATGTATTGCTATCTGGCAAGGAACTTCTCTACATTGATGAATTCTTTGTCGCGAACAATGCTAGACAAGTCTAGGCCCAGAATGTTTGCCATATGCACGACATACAGGAAAACGTCCGCTAATTCATGCGCTTCGTTCGAGTTCCCGTACGAGCCGTGACGAACGAGCTTTTCGCGCTTTCGAAGCGCTCTGGCGAGCTCTCCGATCTCCTCCACCATCAGCAGCAGGCAATCCTTTGGATGTTCCTTCGTGTAACCACGCTGGATTGCGGCACGTCTGTAGTATTCCTGAAATGCGCGTAACGCCGGTGCAGGCGGCACAGGGTGCGACACAGGTGCCTGCACGATCGCGGCTGGTGATTCTACAACGCGAACGAAGGACTGCATGACTTTGTCAATTGGTGTTTCTCGCGCGTAGACAGGAACTCCCGCTGCGTTCGCAAAGCCCACCTCCAACGCAGCCGTCGGCCCGACATAACCATCAGGAGCATGCAGCCAGACGAAATTCGCTTTCTGAATCGCCCTGAGATGCCGGTCTTCGATATTCTCAGGTGTCTCTGTTTCCTCGCCTTGCATGTATACAAAGCCATCGTGCTCGCGCACTATCGACACATTGCTAGGAGAAAGAATCGTACAACCCAGGTCTCGGAACTCTTCGTACGTACGCCTAAGAGCTTCGAAGCCTTTTCTGTATGTTCCCGAAAGCACAACGTCGCATGCAATCTCCGGCTGAGATTCCGCGACTGCTCGCCTCGCGGATGTAGTAGGGGAAGGAGCCCAGACGCCGAACCGACCCGGATCGATTCCTACACCGACACCCGGCTCCGGGCCTGGGAAGACCAGAATGTTTTGGTCTGGCGAGGCTTTATGCTTTGGCATCTGGAAACCGTGTCTTGCGATACTAGAGACCAGACCTTCGTCGGTCAATGCAAGCCGCAAGTGCTGACCGTGGTTATCCACAGTGGCCGGACGAATATCAACGTAAAACATGTGCAAAACAGTTGGAAAACCCATTTTGCACCTATTCTGCTGCAGAAACGGCGCTCCGAAAGTTGACATTACTGGTTCCTAAGCCATGCCGTGATTTCCGATACGTTCGCATCGCGGGGCCTGTCTCCTCGGAGGGCGAGATCGGCAATCTGAGCAACAGACTGCAAATCCTGCTCAGAAGAGTGGGACTCAATTCGTGCGATGTTGCAGGCGTCCCCCTCGCCCCGTGCCTTCAATCTCTCCAGCCGAACCTGTTCGGGAACCGAAATGTACACGATCTTCATCCGGGCGGGTTCTATGAGTCGCCGAATAATCGGGATCGTTATCAGATGTCGGAGCCCGTCTATAACCAGGTCCATGCCCGGTTGCCAACCACAACTTGAGAGCACCGAACGGCAGAACCCAACGGGATCCCCGATTAGGAGCTCGGTACCCACAACTTGAAGATTGTCGCGGCTCGGTGGCAACCCGCGCTCCTGTACGGCGCCACGAACGTAATCCCCGAAGCTCGCTCGCACACATTCTAAAGAGTAAGCGAGATCCTTGGAAAGCGTTGTCTTCCCGCTTCCCATCCTGCCGGCAATAGCAATGGCCACTGGCATCTGTTCATTCGCAGAATACGCTAGGTTGTGGCAGCCATCCAGCCTGCCCGTTTGGATCAACGAAGAAACGTGTGCCCATCCGCCTCGCCCAGGATTCCCACAATTTCATGTTGTTAAGAATACTTTCTGGTTTACAGTACTGTCCTGAATATGTCCCGTCCGATTGCCGATGCGCTCCATGTTCGCATTTTTCACTGATCTGTCGCGGACCTTCCATTCCAGGCTGTCCATCATAGCCATCGTACTCACTTTTGCTGCTCCGTCTTACTGCGACTCCAAAAGCATTGCCCGTCAGGAAATACCTGTAGAGCTCCGAGCTTCCGATCCCGAGATCAAAGCTCTTATCGACACCGCAGCTGATAAATGGGACTTGGGAGATTTGGAGGGAGCACTTCAAGTAGCGAGAAAAGCATGGGATCTCTGCCAATCCAGAAACTTAGAGTCAGATCTTCCGATTGCGGGTTTAGAGCTTTCAGCACTATCGATCTCCAAAGGCGATATTGATGTTGCCCGAGACCTGCTCAACAAATCACTAGAGGCCGCAGCAGAGCGTTCGAACGTTGTCCTAGAGGCACAAATTTTGGTTAGCCTGGCCGGTCTCAGAGAAATGTCTGGTGACCGCAAGGGAGCCCTAGAGACTAATACGCGAGCACTGCACAAAGCACAAACGGGCAAGAGTCTGTACGTGCAATCACGAGCTTTCGGAGAGATCGGACGCATGTGGCTTGCCGCTGGCGTCATCAAAGACGCGCGTACGTCGCTGAGTGCAGCACTGGATATCGACAAGGCAAACCACTATTCCTTAGAAGCCTTGCATCGCGTCTATTGGATTTATTCGCTACTGGCGGAATCCGACCAGAATCTGACGACTGCAGTCAAGGGTCTCCAAGACGCACTAGAACTCGCCGAAGCCACAGGAAATACTTATGCAGAGTTCCTCGCAAAGAACACGCTAGGTGCCGCGTACATCTACCAAGGCGATCTTAAGCGTGGCCTAGAGCTGCTCGATGTGCAATCAAACAAATCGGTCCTTCTGGATTTCAGTCGTCTCGAAATGCTCGCTTTCGCTTATCAAGCTGCACACCTACCAGACAAAAGTGCCGAAACCTGGAAAGCGCTGCTCGACAAAGCAAACAATACGGGCAATCAGTATTTCGTTGCCGAGGCTGCCCAGAAATTAGGTGACATCCATCGAGACAAGCACGAGCCTCAGGTAGCCTTCCAGTACTACGAGACGGCAGCCCGTAGTTTTCGGGCGGTTGCCAACAAAACAGCACTTCTACAAGTATTGACTTCCGAAATTCCACTTCTGCAAGCTGCTAAGCAGGACGATAAGGCTCCTCTGCTTTATGCAGAGACTCTCGAACTCGTTCAAGAGCAGAAAGGTAAAGCTAGTGACAACTTTCAGTTTGTTCTATATCTAGGCTGGTCATTCTTTTACAAACAACAGAAAGACTGGGCTAAGGAAATTGATAATCTGGAAAAGGCAGAGAGACTCTCAACAATGTCCTCTGCTGATCGCCCTCACGATGAATCCCTCACCAAAACATTAATGGCAATGTGGGTCGATCATGCCGTCGCAGCGGACAATCTGCACCTTCAACAACTCTCTCTGTTGGCCACGGAGCAAGCGTTTCAATATGCTTTGCAGCTTAAAGACGAAAAGGCTGAAGCAGCCGTAATGTCGGCAATGGTCTCTACGGCTGAAGGCTTTGGAGCATACGCGCATTTGCGGCAAGTGTGTGACTCAGGCGAATTGCAAAACTGCCTCGAAACTGCCCTGGCCCTCAATACTCTGGAACTCTTGAACGAGCAGTGGCGTCTGAAGTGGCAGGCAGAGAAGGGATTGGCGTTATCGAAAATGACGGCACTTCCCGAACAATTGACGGCAACGCCAGATGGCACTGAATACCTCACTCGGCTGCTAGGGTTCGTAAGCCCGATCGAATCCAGCATCAGAATTCCGATTTACCTAGCATTGGCCAAACACTACTTGTTTGTAATGAATGATTTCAACTCCGCAAGAAATGTACTTCTCGCCGCAGAACCGCTGCTCGCAAATGCCCACATCGAGTCGAATCCTGCTGCTGAAGCATCGCTAGACCAGGGTCGCATGACCGTCAATTGTTGGTTGGCTCTGGCCATCGTGCGAACAGGAGATGTTGAGGCCGCCGAGCAAAGGCTCTCGGTATGCCAGCAAGGGGCTAAGTCTTTAGGCACTGAAGAGGCTATGAAATTCTCACAGGCCACCAGCAGTTCTGTGAGACTTCTGACTAACAATCCGTCTGCGGCTGAATCGACCTTGTATTGGATCAAGACTTTCGGTGACACACCTGAGTTGCGCCGAAGTTACGCATTCTCTCTGGCTACGGGAAAAGATTTCGACGGTGCTATTCGGGAAATGAGTCTCGCCTCCACGATGTTCGAAAAGGCAGGACGAACTTTAGATCTAGCGAACGCCTACGCGTCATTAGCCCTTTATCACGAAATGAAGAAGAGCCCTGACTACCACGCTGCCACAGCGTATCTGGACAAAGCCTTGGTTCTCGCAGAAGGGCTCCACGATCACAAGGAACAAGCGCAGATACATTTGAATCTCGGATTTGCGTACGAAGCACAAGGACAAAATCAGAGCGCGCGCCGATCATTTACAACGGCGGATCGGCTCCGCTAAAGAAGGCCGACTTGCTGGCAGTCGCCCACTACCTGATTGGCCACCTCTCCTACAGTCAAGTTCCGGCTCTGGCGAAGCGGCACAAGGTAGAGGCAAAGAAGGACTCTGCGGTCGCACAGGAACTTCTCGCCAAACAAGTCAGCAAATACGACGAGTGCGAACTCTGTAAGCTGCTTCTGGAAGTCAGCCTGCTGGACTCGGCGTATCAGCGATCCGCCGCAAGCCGCGACGACGTTCTCATGGACGCCGCTAAACGCTACCGTGTGGATACTGAAAAGCTCCAGAAAGCCGTGACCAAGGAATTTGCTGCGAAACGAGACAGGAAAACACTCAAGGCGAGGACGCGCAAGACGCCAGCCTGAGTCTATCAATACTTGATTTCTGGCGGAGTGGCCAATTTGCACTCCGCCTTTTTTTGGGATCGGAGGCCGGCGCAGCTGCAACACGATGGTGTTCCCCGTGAATCGGCCCGAAGAGGAACTGCACCGGATTTTGCACCGACTGCCTGCATCCGGGGCTTACTGGCCGTTCCGCGGGATATTATCGGAAGTGATTGAAGCAAAAGGTAGACGATTTATTATCAGCAGTTTGTAGAGACTTGCTAAGCGATACAGGTAGATTGTGTGTCTCGAAGGGCATTCGCACGACGGACTTTGATCTGGCACGATTTCTCTGGCCAATGGATTTCTACTTTTGGCTGGCTTTCGGGAGACTTTTCAGAACTATTAGGGTTCAATGCCCATAACCACTCGTCTCTTTTACACACAAATGGCAAGACGAAAATCCCAGGTTTACCTCTTGCAATCCGCCTGGTGATTAGGAAGGATGGACCGACATGCCTGGTACAACAACGGGAAATCGCGGGCGCAGCAAAGAAGAGATTCCTCGCATTGAAGGGAAAGAGGCCTCGCGAATCTTCGCTCAATTTGAACACCTAGACAGTTCCGGCGATCTGATTACGAGCCTACGTGTGCAGGCCTTCGCCCACTTCTTGAGCAAGCTGCAGGAGCCGATTCTGCAACTGGCGCTCCAGCCGGGCTCATGGGGCGAACGCACCAGGGCCCGCCTGGTCTCTGAAGTCGTTGCTGCTAGGAGTATTCCGGCCGAATCAGCGAGTGTCGAGGAGATTGTTCATATCTCAAACGTTGTGATGCCATGCCTTCTCCTCGAACTGGGACGTCGAAGACGGCACATTGAGATTGATTTTCCTATTAACCCGTGCGACTCCGCCGCACGCTTTGGTATCCGCGTCGGGCCCTATCCGATCCATTCCATCACCAGCGAACAACTTGTTCGGCTAGTCGCCGAGACCGGCGAGGACCTGGTCGGCCTTTGTTATTTTGGAGACCGGCAAAGCGGTGAGACTATCGAAGCCGAGCTCAATCGAAAGAACGCACCTACCAACTCCTAGGCACGGCCTTGGCGGTCATCCTCTTCCTCTCTTCAAACACTGAAACTAGAAGATCTCGCGATCCAGGTTTTCTCAAAGCCTCACTGAATCTTCCCCGCGCGTTCAAAATCCCACCCCAACTCTAGGTTCCGCCGTTTCAAGACCTCCTTAAAAATGCCGACACCCCAACCGACACCCCAACTGTGATACTCTCGCAAGTATTACCTCAAGGAGCGGCAATGCATGATCGGCCCTCCAGTGCATGTTCGAGCGAACTCTCTCGTGCTGCGCAATATCTGCGCATGAGTACCGAGCATCAACAATATTCAATCCTCAACCAATCGGCCGCTATTGCTCTTTACGCCGCTGCCCATAATCTCGGCATCGTGCGATCTTTTGTTGACGAGGGGAAAAGTGGGACGAGCATCAAGGGGCGCGAGGGATTGCAGGAGCTCTTGCGCGTGGTGGAATCCGGAACGGCGGACTTCACCCAGATACTTGTTTACGACATAAGCCGATGGGGACGTTTTCCAGATTCCGATGAAGCCGCCCACTACGAATTTCTCTGCAAACGCGCCGGGATTGCAGTGCACTATTGTGCAGAGCAATTTGAGAACGACAACAGCGCTACTTCCAACCTGCTGAAAGCCCTGAAGCGGACTATGGCTGGCGAGTACAGCCGCGAACTATCGGTGAAAATATCGGCAGGACAGCGTCGGCTCGTCGAAATGGGATATTGGCAAGGCGGATACGGACCGTTTGGAATGCAAAGGCAACTTGTCGGACAAGACGGAGAACCAAAGCAGCTTCTCAAATTAGGGGAGTGGAAGAGTATTGATACAGACCGCATTACGTTAGTGCCTGGTCCGCCAGAAGCCGTGAAAACAATTCAACTTGCATTTGATCTCTACACGAAGAGACGAGAAAGACGTTACAAGATTGCTGACATCCTGAATCAGCAACGAAGGTTTCGAGGGAAGAAACCATGGAACATCGTGATGCTTCGCTGCCTCTTCACCAACCCTATCTATAAAGGTGCGTACGCATACGGTAAACACCATGACAAATATAAAGCTGTTCCGCGGGAGAAATGGCTAATTCGTGAACATGCTTTTCCCGCAATTATCACCGACAGACAATGGATGCAAGCGTACGAACGCGTCCTTGAAGAAACGAGACGACCCGAAGATGGCGAGATGCTTGAGGGACTGCGACGAGTTTGGAAAAGAAAGGGAAAACTCAGTAGCAACATCATCAATGCCGCGAGAGATATACCTTCTGCGGTGGCTTACGCAAAACATTTTGGTGGAGTCAGTGAGGCATACAAGTTAATTGGCTATCCGCTTCCGAAAGACCTTTCCTGGGGCCATGCCGTTCGAATGGCTAGAGGAATTCGAAACACGCTTTGCGATGAGATCTGTAAACGCGTGCGGGGAATTGGCGGAAGTGCGGAGCCCACACCGGTGGCGGGAATGGTCCGGCTTAACGACAAGGTCACCGTCAAAGTGGCCCTTCGTAAATGTTGGGTTCGGGATACCCGGATTGTTTGGATACTACCTCTTGGCAAACGACCCACTGCGGATGTCCTCATAATTTGCCGTTTGAAACCGCCGGAGCGCTCAATTCTTGACTATTTCGTGATTCCCTCCGTCTCGCAACTTCGCGGAGCTTTGAACTCTCGTACGAAGGATAACGTTCCTTTTTTGAATCTTTACCGATTCGATGATCTGGAGCCATTTATCGAGACGTTTCGACGTTGTTCGATCTAGAGGCAGCATGAAAACAATTTACCTGCAGCCCCTCAAAAGCAAGAGGACCAGGCGGCAGACCGTCCAAGTGAAGAACACATTGGCCCTGCCCGAGCGTGCCGACGCTGTCGCGCAAGATCTTCGGTGCGTGAATGCCGTGTTTGCGAACCTGTTTTCGGACGAGAATTTTGTAACGCTTTTGCGGGCCGAATCAATGACGACAATCCCGAAGTGCCTCATGACGCTATTTGAGAAAGCAACAGATGGGCATGAAATCTGCTAATGAAGATGGCGGCGAATGCTGGGGGAGATGGTATCGCACTCGACGAGCGAATCTGTTACGGCTTTCGGGTGCGCCTCCGAAAAATCTCTGCATTGACCAATTGAACCTGACCGTCTGCTGCCGGTACGCCGAGTCTCTGCTCCAGAACTCCCGAGTGAACAGATATCTCGCCAAGCACCATCCGAGCGAACTGAGCGCACTCCAAGGCTTGTTAGGTGAGTTTGAAGAAGTTTGCCGAGGCTCGACCTGAGTCACGAAGCCATTACCTCTCCTTCACCCAACGCCGACCAGTAGAGACTTGCTTGGCCAGAAAAGTCTTGCGTGGGGACAAGTCAGCACATCTGAACCAGCCAGGCTGCACCACTACCAACAATCCCTGAGCATGGAGATCTGAAACGTTAATATCGTAAAATTGCCGTTGACCTTGCATGTCTGGATAGTACGCCTCAAGCAACTGCGACCGCGATCCACCGATGTAGTAATTCTCTGGCCTCTGTCCTTTGGCCGCACCAAGTTCCAAAGGGTTTTGAAATAGGCGCAGAATTCTGAGATGCCACGCCGTGTAGCAGTCAATCCAAGAAAGGAAAATCGCCTCTGCATCTTAATCCCTTTCCTGAGCGGCTTTCGGCGCGGGAATGCAAAAAGAATTGTCGATTTTTGTAAAACTTTTAGGGACCGATCGGGTTCAACAATCGTAGCCAGAAGCGTTCTGCGTAGCCTTAGTGTGGGCGCACAGCACTCGTCTTGGCAGCAGTGTGCCAGGGGGTCGAGTAGTGTTCCCCAATTGTCGAAGCTCGTCATCCGCGGCCCGGACTTGCCTCCGTCGAAGAATTGAACATCGCCAGGACCACAAAGCCATTGTTAGCATTCGGCTAGTTATGCTCAGACAACAACGGCGTAAACATAGTCTAATCTCCTTCCTAAATCCGGAGCAGTCAGCGGAACTGACCAGTGCCCGCATCTGGCTTCAGGGAGCCATAGCATTAGCTTCAGGTGTACATGGAAACAGTTGAAAAAATGGGGTGGGGCGCCCACTCTGATGAACGCGAGGGAAGTCATTGTCGTTGTCCAGCTAAGACTCGATGCCAATCATCGAGAGGAATTCCTACGCACACTTCTTGAGATCATCGAACGCTCCCGGATTGCCCCCGAATGCCTTTCCTACGAATTGTTCAGCCGGGCCGATGATGAGAATACGCTCGTATTGTTCCAGATGTGGAGTACGCAAGAGGGATTCAAAAGGAACTGGCTCTACACTGACCTGCCAAGAATCCACGCGAACTCGCATCTGCTTGCGGCCCCGATGGAGGCTTGGGAGCTGGTTCAGCTGCCGTTGTAAAGGAGCTCAGATTCATGCGTATCACGCATGAATCCGGAGAGAAATGAAATTAACACCTCGCCACGACAAGCATCTCAATCTCCTAGATTCTAAGTGCGGCTTGCCACCTGACGTCTAACTGGGGCCAAATCGGAGCGGCCTATGTCGATCAATGTCGATATCGATAAGCTGAAGGGTTTCGTGGCGGTTGGTGAAGAGCTGCATTTTACGAGGGCAGCCCAGAACCGCTTACACGTTTCCCAACCCTGGTTGAGCAGATCGGTGAAAAGCCTGGAAGAGAAGCTGGGTGTGCAACTGTTCGAGAGACACAGTCGACACGTGGAACTCACTCCTTCCGGACGCCGCTTGCTTTACGGTGCCCGCAAAATCATTCACGACTTTGATCGCACTGTTTTGGCGGTGGTGCGAGACAGAAAGGGCAACGGACATCTTACTGTCGGTTACTCGCCATATGTCGACTTGCGCTTCATGACCGAGCTGAAGCAAATGGCTGTTGGAGAGTCACCAACGGTGAACATCAGCTTTGAAAGTTCGCCGTCCGAGGAGACGGTCCTGCGTGTCCAAAACCGGGAATGGGACTGCGGAATTGTTATCCTGCCAGTCGATGCGCCACATCTGGAAACTATTTCGCTTTTCACCTTACCGCTGGCTGTAGCCATGCCAAGGTCACATCGACTGGCTAAGAGACGAGCGTTGCGAATCGAAGACTTGCAGAACGAAAGATTGATACTTGGAGGCAAGCGACACGATCTTCATTTTCGAGGTTGGCTGCTGAGCCGTCTTTCCGAAGCTGGCGTCACGCCAAAGATCGTTGCAGAGGCAGCCAGTCCACACGAAGCACAATACCTAGTAGGTCGGAGCGTCGGAATTGCAGTGGCGAATTCAGGAGCCTTTAGGACTTCTCCAGAAGGAGTGGTTGTGCGGTTGCTTTCTTCGGAGCATTTGCAAACCCAAACGGCGATAGTCGTCCGCAAGGGGAAGCATTCGGCTCTGGTCGCGGCGTTTCTTAACCGTGTCGTTCAAATGGCGAGGGTCCGCGGCAAGAGTCGCATGCCGATGCATTCAGCAGCTTAGCGGACTGGCCGATTGCTGCCTCCATAATGGTTCCATTCGCGGCATTCACCGGCTGGCAAACCTGTCAAACCGGACCTCTCGACGCCCAGCATTTCTGTCGATTCCGCTGAGTGCCTCACATCACCTCAGCTATTCCGATACAGCATCGGTTCGCGGCAACGAAGTCTTGGACTGCCATTTGAGGATAGGTTAGTTTCAGAGTTTCTCAATCCAGCCTAGGAGCAGTTGTGCTTAACACGAAGAAACAGCCCACCCCAGAAAACAACACCAGAACGCTACACGCGGCTTCAGCGATGGGAAATTTCGAGCGACTGCTCGACAGCGACGAAGCCGCTTCTCTGCTCGGCATCCACAAGAAGACCCTTCAACGAATGGCACGAAACGGTGAAGTACCTGGTGTCCAGATCGGGGATCTCTGGCGCTTTCGGGCATCCGCTCTGAACGAGTGGCTTGCCTCGAAACTCGCTTGCTAACACCAGGAATTCCACAACATTTCTTCTCGACTCCGATCGACGGCTAGGCTACTCTGCACACAGCCATCCGTGCCGTCAGAACAAGGAGGAGATTTGTTCAGACGGACACGTTATCAGCAGGGCAGTTTGCAACGCGTAGAGCGGAAGTTCGGTCCCGCCGTTTGGATTTTTCGCTGGCGAGAAACCCAGATCGACGGTTCTCGAAAGAATCGCAATGTGCTTATCGGGACCGTTGATGAATTCAAGACCGAATCCGAAGCACAAAAAGCGGTGGATGCTCTTCGCATCACCATCAACGAGCAGACTCCCCGGCAGCAGCTGAAAGAGATCAGCTTTGAGACCCTCGTTCAGCACTACCGGCACCATGAGATGCCGGACATCTTCTACAGGAAGGGCCAACTTCCTGCCGAAGTAGCCGAGGATGATAACCGCAAGTCGTATGCGACGCAGGATACGTACGAAGGGTATTTGAAGAAATGGATACTGCCACGTTGGAAATCTTATCGCCTCCCGGATGTAAAGGCGGTACAGGTCGAACAATGGCTGAAATCCCTTCCATTGGCGCCAGGCACCAAAGCAAAAATCAGAAACATCATGAGTGCCTTGTACAGCCACGCCCTTCGCTGGGAATGGGCTACGCACAATCCCATCACCCACGTTCGGCAGAGCGCCAAACGCAGAAAGATTCCGGTCGTCTTAACCATCGAGCAGCTCAAGGCATTCCTTTCGCACCTGAAGGAGCCATGCCGTACGGCGGTGTTACTCGATGCGTCAAGCGGACTACGAGTGGGAGAACTGCTTGGTCTGAAATGGGGGGACGTGGACTTCGAGAAACTGGAAGTGAACGTCACTCGCTCTGTCGTCAAGCAGAAGATCACTCGCTGCAAGACGGAAGCTTCGCGCAAGCCTGTCCCGCTCGACGCGGAATTGGCCGACGTTCTGCTGAATTGGAAACTTCGATGCGCCTACCCACAGCCTGGCGATTGGGTCTTTGCCAGTCCCAAGACGAAAGGCAAACAACCCTACTGGCCGGGTGCGCTTTTTCGCGCTCACCTGAAGCCAGCACTCAAGGCCGCGGAAATTCCGGGCGACGTGGGCTGGCATACGCTGCGCCACACGTTCGGCACTTTGATGAAAGCGAATGGCGAGGACATCAAGACCATTCAGGAATTGCTGCGCCATTCCAACTACAAAGTGACGGCGGATACCTACACGCAAGCCATCACTCCCACCAAGCGTGCTGCTCAGACCAAACTGGTGAAGATGATCTTGCCAGCGAAGTCCGCGGTGGCCGGACGGAATTAGCGTTCCGTTTTTTCTTATTGAACCTTTCTGAACCTTCGGCGGGAGGACCCACTTTTCATAAGTCCTTTGGATTGTTGGCGTCCCCGACGGGATTTGAACCCGTGTTACCGCCGTGAAAGAACGGCACATACACGACTTTAAAGGACTTACAAGAGGCGGACGACCTCTAAGTCGTTGGAAATTCCCGGTAGCAGGAGCACGACCGTAGCGTAATCCGTAGTGTGGTGCAGCCGAGGTGAGCGCCGTATGTAGGCACTGTGACAACTGATGGTGCTGCGAGTCTCGGCCACGAATTTGAAAAATGGAAATTCAACAAGTTGGAAGTATGACCAACAACGCGACATTGAACCGTATTGGCAAGCCGAAGATAACTGGCTCTGCACGGTGGAATTCTTGCCCAGCAATGCCCCCGAAGACCGAGCTGTTGCCGCCGATCGTCGGCTTTCTGTTTGGCTACGCACAGCTGACGAATGCACGCGCTCTGGCACTCGTCGGCGATCGTGAAGCCAGCGCGTACGAGCTCCCTTTTTTCCTTTTAGACGCCGCGGGACAAAGACCGTTTTTTGGATTTGGTTCGATCGAATGAGGACATGGGGAGCGACTAGCTAATTGAAATTAAGCCGGTTGTCGGCAGACATTGTTTGATATGACAAGGAACCGCACGTCACTTGATATTGTCCCTTAACGTCCCGGGACTTCGTAACCCTCTTTCTAGAGTTTCAAAGAATCCTACTCTGGCCGACGATCTCTCCTAGCCACCCTCAAATTTGTAATTCGGCAAGAGATCCGACTTTATCAAGCATCTGCTTGACAACAGTCCTTTTATTTATCTAGCATATGCTTGATAGAAATTTTACCTCGCCTCTCTTGTCAAGAAAGATTGGCCATCAGGGTGGCGAAGATTGGGTCGACCCAAATGAACAACGATATTAATGTGTTTCACCATCTCGGAATTATCAGTCGCGACATGGACGCCGCCGTAAAGCAATACGAACAGCTCGGATTTGTCTTCACGCCCCTGACCATACCCCGAATCCCATTGCGGGCGGGGGCAGATCCTGAGCCCTTGGGTGCCGGAAACCGCTGCGCGATTTTCAGAAACAACTATCTGGAGATACTGGGAATCGTGGATGCCACGCGATGGGCCTCTATCACCCGGGAGCAACGCGGACCCTTCGATCTGGATGAACCACTGCAGCGGTATGAGGGATTGCACGTGCTGCATCTCGGAACCAATGATTTGAACTTGGTTCGCGACAGATTACAACAACGTGGTCTTGAGCCGACGGACATCCGCCCCTTTCACCGCCTGGTGGATACTGCCGACGGCAGGAGGATGATGCGCGCGAAAACTCTATCTTTTCCACAAGGAACCAATCCCGAGGCGCTGATGCAAATTGCGCAGCACGAGACACCTGAGATTGTTCTACAGCCCCGCTACATGAATCATCCGAATGGAGCAATTTCTATCACGGAGGTGATTGTTTGCGTCCAAGATCCAGATGGGGTCGCCCGCAAATACGGCCTTTATACGGATCAAGCGGTGCAACGCAGAGGGGCATTGCATATCGTAGAGTTCGGCGTCTCACGCATTATTGTCGTCAACCCGAGTGATTTGCCAGAAGTGTTGCCTAGGCAGGTGGCTCCGACCGTTCCATTCCTGGCGGGCTTCACGGTGGCTTCGGATCTGGAGATTACCGAGCGCGCTCTAGAGGAACGAGAAATAGACTTCCGAATTCACAACGGACGAATGCATGTGAATCCAACCGATGGTTACGGAGCCGCCGTTGTTTTTGAGAATGCGGATTCTTCGCTGATTGCAGCAGCCTGATGGAATTTCCAGGACCAGATTCATGAGCCGAATAGAAAGAAGAAAGACTCGCAAGACTGCCGGCGACGGACCGAAAGTTGTTCGCCGCCGGATAAGGCTCGATCCCACGATCCGGAGCAAGATGATCATCGATGCCGCGTTTAACGCTATCGCAACGGGCGGCTTCGAACGTTTGCGAACGCGGGACATCGCAGAACTAGTGGGCATCAACAGCGCCACACTACATCACTATTTTCCAACCAAGGAAGATCTGGTCGCGGCAGTAGCGAAGGAACTGGAACGCCGGTTTCGAACCGAGAAGTCACAACCGGCACCCAAAGAAAGCCCCATCGACGCGCTAGGACGTCAAGCCAGAGATGCGATCTGCTACTCCCGCGATCGGCCGGAGATGCTCGCAGTCTATCGAGAGCTCGTTGCACGGGCTCCTCGCGATACCTCGATTCGAAAACTGGTTCAGCACCTGCATGACGGCTGGCGCGCGGACATCGTCGAGGCGCTTGCAAAGGGCCGAGGCGACGGTTCATTTCGTCCGAATTTGGATATTGATGCTGCGGCTGGAATCATCTTGAGTACAATTTGGGGGTTGGTCACTCACATTTTCTCCTCAAAAGAAGACCTTGATAAGGCCTTTCATGAGCTGACGAGATGGCTACTTGCGGAGCAAAAACCGCCAATGGGCCCCAAGTCGGAGTTTTCAAATAAGCTGACATGATTCAGAATTGAATTAAGACTAAAACCCTCGTACTTCCACAAAACGAGAGAGCTACCAGTCGTACCTGTGAATCCAGCGGACAACGAAACGTAGAAGCTCTTAGGTCCATCGCGAGGAGTTGCAATTGTGAGATCCAAGTGAACCAAGTCGCGGAACCAAAATTCGTGCTTACCGAAAACGCGTTTTCGATGCTGTGTCACGTCGAGGTACACATCTGCGCAAAAGCCGAGATTGTCTGGGGCTTGCTGACAGACGCAGAGAATTTTCCGCGATGGAACTCCACGGTAACCGGCGTCGGGGGGGAAATCCGCGACGGCCAACGCCTACGCCTGCGCGTTCCTGGAACCAACCGAGTTTTTACTCCCAAGGTGTCAGGCGTTGTCTTTTGCGAGCAAATGACCTGGACCGGAGGATTCTCTCCCATGTTCAAGGGCGTTCGAACATTCAAACTCAGACGCCGCAGCGACTGCTCGACCGACTTCTCAATGGAGGAGCGCTTCTCAGGCTTGATGTTGCCGCTACTAAAGCGCGCTCTACCGGACTTTAAACCCGTGTTTGAGAGCTACGCCGGAGATTTGAAGGCTGCAGCCGAGCGAAGTAAAGCGTGATTGACAATGCGAGACGTACCCCAAGACGACAGGTTTTCGGCTGACACCGTTCGAAAACTTCCTGATGCTGAGATTGCACGGCAATCTATGGCGACCATGAAGGGACTCAGCGGCTTTGTCGACAAGATCACCCCGTGGTTATTTGCGGTTGGAAACTGGATCTGTGGCGGATTGACCGCATTCGCCCTAGTTGCAATCTCTGCCCTGCTTACCGTTGGACCCGTGGACAAAGCTGTTCTGATTTCCATCACCGCATTCGCCTGCGCGCTCCCTTTGAACGTATCGACGATTTTCTTGCTGAGGATGGTCAAGGATGCCAAAGAGATCCGCGTTGATGAGGTTGCTTTGAGGGCCTTCCAGGACGCTGCGTTTCCAAACATCGAAACGTATTTTCACGCCTCTTCCGAACGGGAATCGCGACACAAGAGAATCTCAAAGGCAGCTCTCGGATATTGCTTAGGGGCAGGAAGTTTGGGCACGGCATTGACATTGGTGGGTTTGGTTTCGGCTCTGTGGCACATGGCTTGGTGGATCGGCGCAGTGCTGATTGCTATGGTACTTCTCTGCTTTGGGGCATCTCTTTCAATATTTGCTGCGGGCTGTCCACCTGTGCCCGAAGAGAATGAACGCAAGTAGAAGACGCCATGCTTGACAATGGCCGCAGAAGAGCGCTAACGGCTAGTGCAAGTGCTTCAGCTTGTCGGGATTTCGCATCACATAGATTGCCGCAATTTTTCCGTTCTCGATTTCGAGCGCGGTCGTTTGAAGTTCACCATCCGCTTCTAGGGTGACGAAGCCAGGCAAACCGTTGACGAACCCGGCGTGAACGAGTTTCGAAGTGTTCTTCTGGAAGTAACCCGCCAGATACTCCTGCAACTTCATTACTGCATCGAATCCGACGATGGGCTTCGGGGCTGCAGGACGTTTCCCGCCGCCGTCGGCATGGACGCTGACATCGGCTGCCAACATTGCACCGAGCGCTTTCATATCGCCGTTGCGCGAGGCTGCGAAAAAAGCCTGGGCAAGCTCCAGGCCTTGCCGTTTGTCCACATGGAAGCGAGGCCTCGCCTCGCGAACATTCGCGCGTGCGCGGGTTGCGAGCTGACGACAGGCAGCCGGGTCACGATGGATGGTCGCTGCGACTTCTGCGAATTCGAGCCCAAACACATCGTGTAGCAAGAACGCAGCTCGTTCGAGAGGAGACAAGCGTTCTAGGGCAAGCATCAGTGGCAATGTGACATCCTCCACTTCCTGCTCATCTACAACAGGATCAGGAAGCCAGGTTCCGACATAGGTCTCGCGCTTGCGCCGCGCTGACCTGAGCTGATCGAGACAAAGCCGAGTGACGGTGCGACGCAGGAACGCCTCCGGCTCACGCACCCCATCGCGATCGGCCTTCATCCAGCGGATGAAGGCCTCCTGCACAACATCTTCCGCGTCAGCCACGGAACCGAGCATCCGGTAAGCGACGCGAGCGAGTTTTGGACGCAGCGGCTCGAAACTAACAGCTGCGTCCACCTGTCTAACATCTTCCATCAGTCAGCCGCCTTTGCCTTCGCCCAAACGGACTCCACAGCCGCGGGATCGAGAAATCCCCCGAAACCGACCGAGATGCGGTTCCATCCATTGATCACGTTGATGATCAGTGTCAGGTTGACCTGCTCCTCTTTGGTGAATTGAGCCTTCAAGGCTTCATAGGCACTTTCCTGCGTATGGCCTTCGGAGAGCCTCGTCAGCGCTTCTGTCCAACCAAGCGCAGCGCGTTCCCGATCGGTATAGCAAGGGGCCTCACGCCAAGCTGATAGAAGATAGATGCGCTGTTCGGTCTCTCCGTTTGCTCGTGCTTTTTGTGTATGCATATTGATGCAATTGGCGCAGTCATTGATTTGCGACGCACGGATTTCCACGAGTTCGGCGAGTGTAGGTTCGAGACTTGAATTGATGGCGAGCGATGTGCTGAACCACTTCTTCATGAGTTCAGGGGCCGCAGCCACCGGGTCTAATTTTGCAGTCATGATTGGAAACCTCCGACATGATGACGGGACAGCTGTTGTTCGTGTGACATGGAAGACAAATTCTTGCCCTATTTACTCCATCTCCCAATGTTTGTTTGATCTAGCCTCCGTCATAGATTTCCCCCTCGCTTCTTGTTCGAGCCCAAGCCGGTCTTTGATTCTTACAATCAAATGTCACAACCGCAGACGCTGTCTCGTCATCATGTGGGAATCAAAAGGAGGTATCCAATCGTGACTGCAAAACTTAATCCTGCAACAGAACATTCCGAACTAATGCCGCTCGATCACGGGGAGTTGAAGACCGCCATCGACAACGTTCACCTCGCTGGAATGCCGGGAGTATTCGCCGAGGTGCGGGATGGTGATTATGTATGGCGCGGCGCCGCGGGGGTCGCAGACCTCAACACCGGTCGCCCGGTTACTCCCGATTTGCGGCACCGCGTCGGCAGCATTACCAAGACGTTTACCGCAGCCGCAGTCCTGCAGCAGGTTGAGAGCGGGCAGATCGGACTCGACTCGCCAATCGGTCACTACTTGCCGGAGTTGGTGCCCGGAGAACGCGGCGACACGATCACCGTCCGAATGCTGATCAACCATACCAGCGGCCTGGCGGAATATCTCCCGTATGCCTATGCATCTCTCAAAGCGTTTCCGTCGCTGAAGGACACAACGCCCAAAAGCCTGGACAACAATCGGTTCACTCGATTTCAACGAACCGACCTGATCGAAATGGGAGTCACGGCACCTGCCGTCGGCAAGCCGGGAGGCACTCCGGGGATTTATTCCAATACTAACTACCAACTCCTTTGCCAACTCCTCGAGCGCGTAACCGGCACGACCGCAGAGATGTGCATCACCGAGAACGTTATCGAACGCGCTGGCCTCAAGGATACGGAGCTTCCGGGCGAACCGCAGATTAGGGGACCGCACTCGAAGATGTACGAGGCGTGGTTCGGCATGATCGATCCGCCGCGGGATTACAGTGTTTACGACATGTCCTGGGTAGGGCCAGCGGCGTCGCTAATCTCGACCGTTTCGGATCTCAACCGCTTCTACGCCTTGCTGCTTGCCGGCGAGATCGTAAACCAGTCGTCGCTGGCCGAGATGCAGCGCACAGTCCCCGTCATCTCCTTTGAGGGGAAGAAAATCGAATACGGCCTCGGCCTGCACAAGATGGAAGTCCCCGGCCACGGGACGTTCTGGGGCCACGACGGCACCGTTTGGGGGGCCGGAGCGATAACCATGACCCGAACCGACTTTAAGCGACAGATGTCCGTCGGTGTAAACCTTATGCGGTGGAACAAGCTGGACTCTTCCGGGAAGCCGCAGCCCCATCCACTTGACGAAGCGCTGCCGGCCTTTTACAAGTTGGCAATGTGCGGCAGCGGAGGCGCCTCGTAACTCAGCGGAAGAGAAGTACGCCGGATCGATGGAGTGGTTCGCAGAGTTCAAGAGTTTTTTTATGAACTCTACGATCCCAATCCATCGCTTCTCAAGAGGCATGGCATGGAACAGCGAATGCGGAGATATTCTCTTGTACCCATTGATCGAAGGTGATCGCTTGCCGCCCGAGAACTTGTTCTACCGTATCGGTCACCTTCGCAAGACGGTTCTCCCGAATTGCCTGGTAAATCGAAAGATGCGCCTCAATCTCAGGTTCAGAGTCGCCGTTGTTTACCATCATCTGACGAACCGCTTCTTGCGGAATTGACTCGAAGCCGATTGTCTTGCCGAAGGCGGAGCCTATTTTCGCCGCCATTTCGCCATAGCTGAGCGCCTCGGGCCCTGTGACGGCGAGCGATTCTCCTTGCCATCTGCCGGAAGCCAACGCTTCAACTGCGACCTCCGCAATGTCCCGTGGATGGATGAATGGAATCCGTCCTTCGCCCGTGCATGAGCGCACGACGCCTCCGTCTTGGATGCTCCTTGCCCAAAAAAGCGCGTTGGACATGAAGCCCGAAGGCTGAACAAAGGTGAAAGCAACTCCGCTCGCTCGAATCGCCATTTCACCGAGTGCGTGCCAGACGCCTGTTCCGACGTTCTCCCTTGCATCGTACGACGACAACTTCACGAGGTGCTTGAGGCCGCCTGCTTTTGCGGCGGCGGCCGCCGCCTCATCCTGAGCCGCTAGATTCGGTCCCGAGTTTATGAGCAGAAGAGCGTCCACGCCACAAAACGCGCTGCCAAGCGTTTTCGCGTCGGCCAAGTCGCCTGTCACGATCTTGACGCGGTTTCCGTATCGCGCCTCTGCCTTTGCCCGATCCCGCACAAATACGTGAGGCCGCTCGCCACGCTCAATCAGCTTTTCGACGACCTGCGATCCAACCAGTCCCGTTGCGCCTGTGATCAGATAGACCATAACAGCCAACCTCCGATGCCACAAATATGAATAATACTCATATACACTCGTCTCTAGGGTCACACGCCATGTATGGCTTGTCTACTCGCATTACAATCGGTAGGCTCAATGCAGCAAATCTGTACGAAGTCGCAATAAGCTGAATGTTGCTCACATTAATATGACCGCCTCCAGAATTGTCAGAAAGCCCAGTTGCCGCCAGCCACGGCAGCTTCGAGCAAAGCAAACTGTTGAAGCGATCCTCGATGCTCTCGTACGAATCGTCAAGCGCAGCGGCGTCAAAGCGGTCACAACCAATCGCGTCGCCGAGATTGCGGGGGTCAGTATCGGCTCGCTATATCAGTATTTCCCCGACAAAAAGGCGATGTTTGTCGCGCTGCACCAGCGGCATATCGAAGAAATCGACCGACTGGTAAACCGGACGATTGTCGAGCATTCTCATTCGCCGCTCGCTGAATTGATTCGGGCCGTTATAGACGCCATGGTCGACATTCACGCCGCCGATCCCCAGTTCTCTAGTGCGATTTTCAGCGAAATCCCTGACAGGCCTGAAGGCACTCACGAATTCGCAGTGCGTCTGCATGGAACGTTTCGCCTCGCGCTTGCCTCGCGAGCCCGCGAGATCGAGAACCGTAGCAATCTCGACAAGGTCGTGTTCATCGTCGCAAACATGATCGACTCGCTTGCCCACAGCGCCGCTCTGCGACGTCCGGCAGGGCTCTCGCTTTCTGCAGCTAAGGAAGAGTCGGTGCGAGCGGTGCTAACCTATCTCCGCGGGTAGGTTGATGTGAAATACAGTTCCCATCTACGGAACTGGTGGTATCGGCAAGGTTCTATACCGACATTTTTGTTTGGTAGACTTTCTGTTTCCGACTTTACTGGCAGACGAGGAGAACCCAAATGCGCGGGAACGCTAAGGTACTCAAAGAATTGAATGATGCATTGCTGGATGAGTTAACGGCAATCGTACAGTACATGGTCCAGGCTGAGATGTGTGATAACTGGGGATACAAGCGCCTGGGCGTCCTCACGAAAAAGCGGGCGATTGAAGAGATGCATCATGCTGAAGGACTGATTGAACGGATCATTTTTCTGGACGGCACCCCTGAGGTTGAAGTCGGGATCAAGCCGAATCCGGGGAAAGATGTCGAGGCCCAGCTGCGGATCGATCATCAGGACGAACTCGATGCCGTGAAACAATACAACGCGGCGATTCGCATCTGCCAGGAAGCTGGCGACAATGGTTCTCGCGAACTCTTTGAGAAAATGATAAAGGACGAAGAGAATCACGTTCTCTTCCTGGAAGCGCAACTGCACTCTGCCAAGGAAATGGGAATTGCCAACTATCTTTCTGAGCAGATGGGTAAAGAAGATTAACATCTAATCTCCATTACGTTCTCGATCTCTCCCGATACCGTGTTATCTCGCGGAGAGCGTCAGTAGACTCAAGTCCGCGCAGGCGCAACTATTCCGACATGGATTCCGAAGGAACCCCGGTGAGTGCGTGTCGCATCTAGTTGCAATCAAGTTGCAACACAAAATGCGTCAGCTCATTGACCCTGTCCGCGGTGCTTGTTTAGCATAACCACGATTCCTTCCTGATTCGAATCCACCCGACTGGACACGGGATTGTAGTCTTAGTTACTAGATGCGACTGAGTTGCAACTAGCTAACAATCATGACATCGACACGTAAATGCGACCGGTCGCAAATACAAGGAAACTAAATGAAGATCTCGGCTCGATTGATTTTATGGGGAAGTCTTCTTGGGCTGTCACAAATCTCTGTCGCTCAGGAGCGCACGTATTTCGTTACTTATACCGACGACATGGAAGAGCCTGGCAATCTCGAAATAGAGGTGAAGAGCACAAATGGCACACCGAAATACGGCAATGCATTCATCGGCGAAACCATGGAGTTGGAATATGGCGCTAAGGCCTTTTGGACGACAGAACTCTATTTGAGCGGCCAGCGTACCTCCAACGACAGCACGATCTTCACCGGTTGGCGATGGGAGAACCGGTTCCGGCCGTTAGCGCATCAGCATTTTGTTAATCCCGTCCTCTATGTGGAATACGAAGATGTCAGTCTCGCGGATCGCAGTTTTCTTGAGGTCACCGGGCATGCCAGCATCTCTGATGTCCGGCTGAGCAATGCCGTGGCTCGGACCGAAACCGAGCGCGCGCTGGAATTGAAGCTCATCCTCTCGCGGGACGCTAAAGGATGGAACTATGCCGGAAACTTCATTGCTGAGAAAGCTCTGAACGAAAGTGAACCGTGGGAATTCGGCTATGCTCTGGGCGTGAGCCGTCCTTTGGCTCTGGCCGCAAGAGCTCAAGCATGTGTCTTTTGCCGGGAGAATTTTTCCGCCGGCACCGAGCTTTACGGCGGACTCGGCGATCTTAACGGTTTCGGCCTGCAAGGAACTTCTCATTATCTCGGACCCGCCCTCGGGTTCAACATCCCGAACGGGCCTTCGATAGCGTTCTCGCCTAGCTTTGGCCTGAACGCAAATTCGATGGGGGTTCTCTATCGTTTCAAGGTGTCTTACGAACTTCCCCAGATTCGTTCGTGGTTTGCCCGGAGGCTGCGATGAACAGCGGTCATCTCCAGAGCATTAACGAGTGGCGCAACACATTCGAAAGGGGAAGCGCTTTGATGGAACGAATCGCGGTCTGTTGGCTTCGGAGTTCCTACTCAGCGGCAAGGTGGGCTATCACTCTCGCCCTGTTGCTTTTGATGATCAGTTGCAACGCAGGTCAAGCACCGCAGTTTCCTGCCGAGGCGGATGCAACTCCGGCCGAAGACAGCATCGGGGAACGCCTCTTTCTCGACACCCGTTTCGCACAGTATTTCGCAACTCACATGGCGGGCGTGAACCAACCTCTCACCGTCGGCGATCCAGTGGTGGCGGTGGTCAATACGCTTACCGGCACGTTGCCCGGACCGTTCGCCGGACAGTCTATCAACTGCCGCTCTTGTCATTTCGTCACGGAGTTTCAGGGTGTATCCGGGGCCGGAAATCGCACCTATGCCGACTTCACAGTGCGGAGTCCGATTCCGCTGCCTATGAACGGTTTTAACGAGACACCACGTAACTCGATGCACATGGTCGGATCGCTGCAACCGCATTCGGGGCCGACCTTCCTGCATTTCGACGGTGAATTTGCCACACCCGAGGATCTGGTGAAAGCCACATTGACGGGCCGGAACTTCGGATGGGCGCCAGACCAATATCAGCAGGCTCTTACCCAGATCGCTCTGGTGATCCAGCAGGATGACGGCTCCAGTCAACTGGCGCAGGACCGCACAAACGGCCTTTCTTATGGTGTGCTGTTCGCCGGAACTGACCCCCGAATTACCAGCGATCTTCTCATTCCGGCGGCGGATCGGCTTGACGTCAACAATGCAACTCCAGATCAGATTCTCAATCTCGTAGCCAAATGCATCGCCACCTACATGGGAGACTTGCTTTTCAAACAGGACGAGTTCGGCCGCTACATCGGCTCGCCGTATGACGTTTTCCTCCGCATCAACCATCTCCCGGTGCAACCGAATGCAGGGGAAACCCTGGCGCAATATAATGAGCGCCTCTACCAGGCTGTGCTTAGTCTCTCTCCGCCCACCTGGGTTGACGGAACTATGGGAACGTTCCAGTATCATCCGTTCCCCTTTCAGTTTGGCGCGACCGAGTTGGCCGGGCTGAAAATCTTCCTGAAGGCTGCCAGCAATGCGACCGACGGGTCGCAGCATGCGGGCAATTGCGCAGCCTGCCATCAGGCGCCCAACTTTTCGGATTTTATTTTTCACAATACTGGCGTGAGTCAGGAAGAATATGACAGCGTCCATGGAGCCGGCGCTTTCAACAGTCTGCCCATACCCACACTGTCGCAGCGCAATGCCAACTATGACCTTTATCTTCCGGCCACCGCGAAACATCCTCGGGCAGCTGAGACTTTTCGCCGTGCGGCTGATGCCAACCACTCACTTTTTGCCGACCTTGGGCTCTGGAACGTGTATCTGAATCCGGACATACCTAACCCGCAAGCGGCACTTAAATCCGTGGTGTGCGCAACAGGGAAAGACTGTTCGGTGGATCAAGGGCTGGCCAACACAATCGCCCAGTTCAAAACATCGGTCCTGAGGGACCTGGAGGACTCGAGTCCATATTTCCACAATGGCAGCAAACTACAGTTGTCCGATGTGGTTCAGTTTTACGTCAACAGCTCTCAGTTGGCGCGCCAGGGATTGCTGCGGAACCCTCCGCCAGAATTTCAAAACATGTCACTCAGCGACGATGACCTGAATGCACTCGTCGCATTTCTTATTTCGCTCACGGAAGATTACGACGATGCGTGAGTACAGATTCGAAGTGGGCAGTAACATTCGCAAGCGGCGATGAAACTCCTTTTTCGGGGTCCGAATCCCGAGATATCCGAAGCGCGTCACCTCACTCAGGTCATGCTCCTCGGTGTGTACTGCGTGGTGTGATTTGAATCACAGCATATGGATTCAGGTTCGGGCATTATGAAAATGAATTTCAATTTCATAATGCTCTGGACGGAATCCAACTCATGCAGCTCCACACCGACCGACTCCAACTTCATAGAGGTTCCCGATTCTCCCCATTCAAAGCGTCAGCCTCAAAGACTCACACAGCTCTCGTCTTGATCGCGCTCATCCTGGCATCATCGGCGGCCTGGGCTAACGATTCTTCATCTATTTCGGGCACGGTCGCCGACTCGACTGGCGCTGCCATTCCTGGAGCCACGATCGTTCTGAAGGATCTTGTCACGGGCGAGCATCATAATTCTGTTTCGGACGCGGCAGGAACCTACTCTTTTTCGGTCACTGCCGGACGCTATGAGGTCCAGATCACGAGCACCGGATTCAAAGTATTTCAGCGAGGCCCTCTCCAAGTCTCGGATGGATCTGCCTTGAAGCTGGATGCAGTCCTGAGTGTCGTTTCAGCGGGCACGGTCGTCGAAGTCTCCGCTGACGCTCCTGCGATCGATCTCTCCAACACACAGGTCGGAGAATCATTGTCGGCGAACAAGATGAGCAGCGTGCCCTTGAACGGCCGCAGTTTTACCGACCTGCTCGCGACCCAACCCGGCGTAATTCCCGCCAGTTCAGCGCAGCCAAACGCTGTCGTCATGTCGGGCTGCACGAATACGCCTCCGTCCGGCGACCTGGACGCTGGCAACTTGTCGGTGAGCGGCCAGCGAGAGGCTGCTAACGGATTTTCTGTTAACGGCAGCATCGTTGAGGAGGATTTCAACAACGGGACAGCGGTTGTTCCGACTCTCGATTCGATAGAGAATCTGCGGGTTCTGACCAACAATTTCGACGCGGAGTACGGCAACTTCAGTGGCGGGCAGGTGCAGGTCACAACGAAATCGGGTGGCAATGCGATTCACGGAAGCGCGTTCGAATTCCTGCGCAACACCGGCCTCGATGCCCGTAACTACTTTGCCGCCGACCGCGCGGCTTACGACCGCAACCAGTACGGCGGGTCCATTGGGGGCCCGATCCGCAGCAACAAGGCTTTTTTCTTCCTCGACTATCAGGGAACCCGGATGACTCAGGGACAAGAGACAGGGAACATCTTCGTGCCAAGCGTGGAAGATCGCAATGGCAACCTGCTCGATCTCGCAAATCAACTCACCGGCGCCGTAAGTTCCGCCTATTGGGCAACTCGACTTGCCAATAAGCTTGGCAACAGCGTGTGGGCGGGTGAGCCCTATTACTTCGCTGCTTCCAGTGGAGGTCCAGCGTGCTCTAGCAGCAGTCAATGCGTTTTCCCTGACGCTCGCATTCCCACATCGGTATGGGCCCTACCTGCGAAGAACCTTATGCAGTACATTCCACAGCCGAGCGTTGGACTTAATCAATTCTCGAACTCCTCAGAGAACGAACAACTCAATGACGAAAAGGCAGCAGCTCGCATTGACGTGCACACTCTCTGGGGAGATGTCTCGGCTTACTACTTCTTGGATCAATATCGCCTGAACAATCCCTATCCAACTGGACAAGGTGGTGCAAACGTGCCCGGCTTCAATGCGCTGTCCGACGGTCGTGCCCAGTTGATCAGTCTGGGTCTGACCCGATCGTATGGTGCGAAGGCGATTAACGAAGCGCATTTCAGCTACATGCGCTACGCGAACCTGATCGGGCAGCCAGTGGGCGGGGTCGGTCCGTCATTGGCTTCTCAAGGGTTTGTAGAAGGTGCAGGCACTCTGGGGATCGTTCCGCTCAACAAGAGCATCGAGGGAGTGGAGAATGTCGCCTTCAACGACTTCACGATTGGAGTCGATGTCACGGGTGAACGCCAAGTGAACAATACGCTGCAATGGAGCGACAACTTCACGCGGGTGTTAGGCGCTCACACCGTGAAGATGGGTGCGAGTTTCCACATCGATCAGGTCAACATCGATTCCAATTCAATTAACAATGGTTCGTTTGTCTTTCAGGGCACTGAAACGGGTTCGGACTTTGCCGACTATATGTTGGGCATCGCCAGTACCTATGAGCAGGGCGACGCGAGTCCCTTTTACATCCGAAACAAGTATGTCGGCATTTTCGGACAAGACAGCTGGCGGCTGCGTTCTAATCTGACGTTGAACTACGGTCTGCGATGGGATGTTCTGCCGCCCTGGCGTGAAAAATACAATCAATTGCAAACTTTCGTTCTCGGACAACAGTCAGCAGTGTATCCCGGTGCCCCACAAGGCATGGTTTTTCCCGGCGACCGCGGAATCCCGGATACTCTGGCTCCTACGCGATGGACGGATTTCGCTCCCCGCGTGGGGCTGGCTTATTCCCCCAAATTTGGCGAGGGACTGCTCGGCGCAATTTTTGGCGGTCCCGGAAAGAGCAGCATCTACGCTGGTGGAGGCCTCTTTCATACGGCATTCGAAGGCCTTTCGGCCGGCATCATGAGCGCCTGCGCGCCCTATGGATATGATTACGACAGCACAGGTGGACGCCCGCTTTTTGAGGAACCGTTCGTTTCCGCTACCACCGGGCTGACGAATGGCCAGCCTTTTCCTTCTCCCGTGCCGAAATTCGGCGCATCCCCAACTCATCCCAACAGCATCGTGGATTGGTCGAATTACTCGCCGATCACCGGCGATCCGGCTTTCTATTACCGCAACGTATCCCCATATTCAGAAACCTACAATGTGTCGTTGGAGCGCGAGTTCCCACGGTCCACGTTCCTGCGATTGAGCTACGTTGGATCACAGGCGCATCATTTGCTCGCGTTGACGTCGGCCGATCCGGGCAATCCGGCATTGTGCTTGAGCGTCAGCCAATCCTTCCAGGTAATGCCTGGTACACCAACTTGCGGTCCATTCGGCGAAGGCGGAGTCTTCACGAAAGCGGACAGAACGACAGTGCAGGTCCGCGGACCATTCAATTCTTCGTTCGATGGAATCACCTATCAGAAGACGGTCGGCTCTTCGAACTACAACGCGTTCGAGGTTTCGTTACGTCACAGCGGCGCGGCGTTTGAATTGATGGCCGGATACACCTACGGCAAGTCGATTGACGACTCTTCGAGTCTCTCCGAGCCCGTCTATCCGATGGGAGCGAACCTGACAAGGGCGCTTTCGGCCTTCGATTTACGTCACAACTTCGTCGTGAGCTACCGTTATCAGCTTCCTGTTCAGGCCCTGTTCCGTGCCCGGAATAGATGGACCACAGGCTGGTCTATATCGGGGATAACAAGATTTTCAACCGGTCTGCCGGTTACGCTTTATAACAATACCGACAGCTCTTTGTTAGGAAGCATGCCAAACGGGATCAACAACAACGGAGTGGATACGCCGTATTACATACCCGGACATCTCGAGGTCAACACCAACCCGCGAAACGGAAAGCCGGCATTCAACAGATCGTTATTCCCATCAAACGTGAGTCCATATCTCGGGCAGCTGGGAAATGCGCGGCGACGCTTCTTCTACGGACCTGGGCTGAATAACTTCGATATCGCTCTTCAAAAAGACATACCGATCACAGAGTCGAAAGCCCTGCAGTTCCGGCTGGAAACTTTTAACAGTTTTAATCACGCTCAATTCTTCGGAGCGGCGGCCGTGAACGGCAACATCAGCAGCGAGGGTTTCGGAGAGATTGTGAACGCCGATTCACCGAGGCTCGTTCAAGTGGGGGGCAGATTCATCTTTTGAATCACTCGGGAAGAAATAACTTCGGTAACACGATCGGTAACGGCAAGAGGCTCACTGACGACAAACCTCGCCGCCGTTTTCGTGCGGCAACAGAGTTTCTCGTTCAGAAAGAAAACCGCGCGGCAAACTGAATCTCACGCGGAGTACCTGAACCCACCGGCGTTATGGGGTTTACGATGGCCGTGTTCAGGTTAACTGTGTTGATGATGCTGCCGAAGCCCGTGGTGTTTGCCGGGTTGAAAGTGGACTGCGGCTGACCTAACTGTGGGTGATTGAAGATGTTGTAGAACTCCGAGCGGAATTCCAGCCGCGCGCGCTCAGTCAACAAAAACGTCTTGCTAAGACCGAGATCGATCTGCCAAGTGCCCGGCCCGCGGAGGAGGTTGCGCGGCGCAGTGCCGAACTCGTAATAAGTATTGCCGGACATGGATACACGTGGGGGCGCAGCGAATGCGGCGGGATTGATCCACTCCGCGATCGTTTTGCCTCCTGGCGGAACCAGAGAAACGCCGGGAACAAGATCAGGCCGCAATGTGCCGGAGGATCCATCCACCGCGGTGTAGCTGCTGGGCAACAGCACATTCACCGGGAAGCCAGTGCGAGCAAGCGCGGTCGTCGTCAGTTCCCAGTTGCCCGCGATCACGTTGGCAATCCCGTGGTTATTGAGCAGCGGCTTGCCTTGGCCAAAGGGCAACTGGTAGACGGCATTGGCATTAAATACATGGCGGGCGTCCCAGGCGCCGCTGGCGCGATCACAGGCCTGGCACGACGCATTCTGCGCATTAATTTCGTCGCCATCCCCGCTGCCGTTGGAGCCGTTATCGATCTCATGCGACCATGTGTAATTGGCCGCCAGCAATAGACCGTGGGTGAACGAACGCCGTAATCCCACGGCGAGCCCGTTGTAGGTGCTCATGCCGATGGAGCCGCGCCAGCCGATGGCGGGCGAAAAGTTGGGATACTGGGCAATCTCTGTGGCGGGATCGAGCAGGTTCACGGAGCTGGTCTCCAGCAGATGCACGCCGTGGCTTCCCAGGTAGGAGAACGTGCTTACGAAGTTCGCGGGCAACTCCCGTTGCACGGAGAGGTTCCACTGCTCGACATACGAGTCCTTGCGGTTCCGTTGTTCGGCGTTCGGTGACAGCTCTCCGGGGCTGGTGAAATTGACGGGATACGAACCGCCTTTCTCCGAATAGGAGGGCACTTCGTTCTTTGCGGGCAGATTTTGATCGTCCAACTGTCCGTCTTCGTGGTAAATGCCGAATCCGCCTCGAATCACCGTCTTGCCGTCTCTCCACGGCGTCCAGGCAAAGCCCACACGGGGGTCGACATCGCCGTAGTTCTGGTTGCCGAAGCTGGCGCCCACGCCGCAGAATCCCTGCGCCCCGCATGTGTCGAAATCGAACGGGTTGGCCAGCCCGTTTTCCTCGTTGAAGAGCTTGAAGACGGTATAGCGCACGCCCAGGTTCAGGGTGAGGTTGGGCGCCACCTTGTACTCGTCCTGGGCGTAGCCGAAGTAATCGTTCTTGCGCAAGTGGTTGACCGGCAAAGCGCCTGTCAGACTGGCTTTTTTCACCTCATTCGCCGCCAGATCCTCCACGGTGGAAAACGTTATTTTCCCGTGTTCCCCGTATTCCTGATTCAGTTGAATGTGGCGGATCTCCCCTCCGAACTTGAAGGTATGTCGGCCATGAATCCAGGTCAGGTTGTCGATCCCCGAAAACGAGTTGCCCACGTAGATAGTGTTGTAATCATAGTTCTGGGTGATGAATCCCGGTCCAGGGCCGGTGGAGACCGCAATCTGATAGATGATGCCGGTCTTGCTGTTGTTGTAACTGTTGGAGGTGGCCCGATTGAATCCAAACTTGGCCTCATTCACCACGTTGGGATTGAAGATGTGCAGCAATTCGAGCGTGCCATTGACCGGCGTGGACACCCTCTGCTGCAAGTCCGTCGCGGCCGCCGAAAGCGGCTGCGTATTGACGGACCGGTCGTAATTGAAGCGCGTAAAGCCTGTGGTCTTCGCGGAAAAATGCTGGTCAAGCCGCAGCATCGCCGAATTCTCGTTCACGACCTGTGTGCATGCGCAGGTCAGCAAGTCATAATCCGCGTAGTTCGGGTCGCCTGGGTCGTTTTGTGGTGTGTAGGGCGTCAGAATCGTTCTTGGACCGGCTCCCGGGTAGGCAGTGATGATCGGATAGATCGGCGACGAGGTTGGAACCGTTGCAATCAGCGAGGCGCTCGGCACGTCGCCGCTGACCGGATAGCCCCAATTTTGCCGGTAGGCTTCCGAAGCCAGGAAAAAGTAGGTCTTGTCCTTCACAATCGGTCCGCCCAACGATCCGCCGAACTGATTCAAACGAAGCGGCTGCTGCGCTTCGCCGTTAGAGGCCCATTCAGGCAAAGGCGCGTCAAAAACGTCATTGCGCAGGTACTCGAAGAGGCGCCCGTGGAAGCGGTTAGTACCCGAGGGCGAGGTAACGTTCAGTTGTGCGCCGCCCGTCGCACCTTCCTCGGCGGTTGCCATCAACGAATCGACGCGAAACTCTTGGATCGCATCCATCGGAATAGCGAGCCGCACCCAGGCGCGCTGTGTCTGATTCGCGATGTTGGTCGCATCTACGCCGTCATAGGTGAAGTTGCTGTCGTCCAGACCTCGTCCGGCGAAACGGACCGACCGCTGGTTGCTGCCACCGGTGTCGATCGCACCCGGGACGAATGCCGTCAACTCCGACCAGTCGCGGCCGTTCAGTGGCAATTCATCCGCCTGCTCTCGCTCGATCAAACCGGTCACGGCGCTGGTGTTGCGGTCCATCAGCACCGAACTGGCCGGCACTTCCACACGTTCATCGCGGCCCGAAACTTGCAGGGTCACATCGAGCGTTCGCGTGCGGCCAACGACCTCCTCGACATCAACGAACGTGAGCGCCTTGAATCCGTCGTGCTCGAACTTGATCGTATATACCCCGACCGGCAACTCAGGAATGTCATAGGTTCCGATGGAAGAGGATGTGGTTTGGCGCCGCAGTCCGGTGGCATTGTCGACCGCCGTGATGTGGGCCTGCGGCAAGAAGCGCCCGGAGGGATCCGTGATGGTGCCGGTCAATCCGGCGCGGTCAACCTGGGCAAGGGCCCAGGGCACCAGGTTGAGCAGGAGGGCGAAAGCTATTACGAATAAGGGGCCTCTCCGCGCAGCAATTGGAAAACGGGCAGACCGCAAGCACACAAACAAGCTCCTGAAACAATTCCTAGTGAATCGTTGATCGTGTCCCATATTGCAAACCGCCTGACAGCGGGAGATAGGAATAGGGCACGATATTGTAACGGTGTGAACGGTCCGTAAATAGGGTATGAATATTTCATAAATGACCACAGGCTTCTGTCACGGGCACAGGCATATTCCTTCCTCGTCCCTCGCGAAATTGCGGGTTTAGGCTTTAGATAGCGTCCCTGTGATGATCACGGGAACCGTGGCCCAAATTGGAACTCGGGGCCGCATACGTTAGATCAGCAGAGCGCTAAAGAAACCACGAGGGCAGTACGCCGCAAAGAGATGAAATTTACTGAGAGTTTGTTTGCGATCCAAATTGTGAAAACTCAGGGCGCAAATGGTGTCTCAGTTCGACTAAGGTTCGACGGTGAGAACATCATCCTCTGGTTACACCGCTCATACGGAAGATCATAATTGCAAAGCCGTCGCGCGCGCGAATCTTAAGGAAGACGGTGGCGTTCTCGTGGATCTCTATTTCATGAATGACGACGAAGGAGCACCGGATCATGATCGAGCTGCGATCAACGCGCAGGGTAGTTCCCCCGATCCCAAACCGCATCCGCTTGAGATGTCCGCTCAGCGGTGAGAGTCTTCCCAATTATGTTCAGCCTCCCACCGATGCTCCTTCCCATTCCACCACTGGTGATACTTGTCCCAACAGCGTTGGCGCTCTGCGTTCAAATCTCGCCGACGGGCTTCCGCGTCGGGACTGCGCTCACCGTGCTCTTGAATAGCCTTGTCGAGCCGGACTTCCGCCTTCTCAATCGCGTGCTGACACTTAGCTCGATCATCTGCGTGTGCAGATGTACTTGTGAGAAAAAGCACCAGTGATAAAGCAGCGAAAGCTGCCAGGGCGCCGCGTCTAACTCTAATGCTCATTGCTCGTTCTCCTTTCAACTCCTCAACTATCAGCAAGAAACGGAAAGACGATTCAATTTAGCAACACCAATCCGAACTCGTGGATACAGTCCTTCCTGTACTCCTCGCCGTTGCTGCAGAAGGTAAACAGGGAGTTAGAATCCGGCCAAAGACCTGTCCTAGTGGTTGCGATCACCCGGAAGGGGCCTGCTGACAGAATTGGCCCTCAAGGTATGCCAGAGGAAGCGCAGACCCAGTCCGCGCCGATAGGCGCCGGACTGAGTCCCGTAGCTACTTACGCTTCATGATGCGGGGTCCAGGGCGGGCGCCGGAACTGCCGCCGTTCGGCTGTCTCGTTCCTTGGGCCTGCGACGCGAACTCCTTGAAAGCCGGTGCTTCCACCAGTTCAATGTCCTCTCCCTGATTCCAAGGTCCACGCGCATTGGGTTCTCCTCTGTCCCCTATTCCGGTGGAATCATCGAAGTATTGACGCACAAGGTCCGAAGATGGAGGAATGCTGCCGATGGAAAATGGCTTCTTTCCTAAGCTTTCGAGCGCAGCCGTAAATGCCTTCATATGCGTGATTTCCCGCGTCATCAGGAACTGTAGAGCCTGAATCGTGCCGGGATCGTCGGTAAAATTGATCAGCCTTTCATAGACGATCTTGGCTCTGGCCTCAGCGGCGATGTTGCTTCGAAGGTCCACATCCAGTTCGCCGGTAATCTTGAGGTAGTCACCTGTCCACGGATTACCTGTCGAGTTGTGAAGGGCGACACCACCTCCGCCAGCGATCGCGATCAGTGGATCCACTTCTGCGGCGTCCCTTTCTTGCTTCAGCGGCTTGAGATGCATGCGCGCGAGCGTTCCGACTACTTCAAGATGGCTGAGTTCCTCGGTGCCGATATCCATGAGCATGTCTTTTCGCTCCGGATCGTCACAATTAAGGCCCTGGATCGAATATTGCATAGCGGCGGCGAGTTCCCCATTGGCACCGCCGAATTGTTCGAGCAGCATGTTTCCAAATTCTGGGTCGGGCCTACCTATTTCCACTGTATACATCAATGCTTTGATGTGATGGTACATTTCTCTGTCTCTCCTATGCCTTACGGGCTTTGGCCTTTGCGGCGGGCGCGCGAGTTGGGTTTTCGTCTTCGAGAGTCGCGTCCTGCAGAATCGGCTTGCTGATTTCTGTGAGCAGATAGTCAGCGCTCTCTTCTTCGCCGAGGGTGCGCGAGAGGAGCGTCGCCACGTCGCGCTCGCCAATCTGGCGTGCCAGGCAACGTGCGGTGCCATATCCGGAGATTTCGTAGTGTTCGACCTTCTGTGCAGCAGCGATGAGGGCCAGATCGGCCGCGAACTCTTCCTTTTCCTCGTTCTCGGATATCACTTCCTTACCCTCTTCGATCAGGCCTTGCATTCCTTTGCAGGGTTTCGGCTCTGGCTTCTCTCCGAGAGCCTCGAATGCGCGCTTTAGTCTATCGACGTGGCCTTCTGTTTGGTCAAGATGTTTTTCGAATGCTTCCTTCAGCTTTGGATGGTTCGCAGCCTCGGCCATGCTTGGCAGCGCCTGAACAAGCTGCATTTCCGCGTGCAATAAGTCTTGCAGGTTTTCGACGAGCACTTCCCTTAACATTTCCATTCTTGAACCTCCCATCTGAGCATAGGCTCAAACAGGCAGTCTCCATATACCTGAACGTGTCTAGGGATTGCGAAACAATCGTGTAGCTTGAGGTTATTGGGGCATACCCGGCCACAGCGTTCCAGATATCGGCAGCTTTAATCCGAGACGCCGCGTCAACGCATCATCCGAATTGCCAGCCCCGATTTCCAAACGACTCAGCGTTTCGCGAGAGCTTCTCGCCTCGAGAAAACGGTGCAACTCGTCAGGTCACAATAAGCGAAGTCTGTTCGGTGCCACAGGAAGAAGTAGTGGTTAGTGTGTCGTTCCCATTACGTCAAATGGTTTTGGAAGAGGACGGAATGGCTAACGCCCCCCGAAGACTATGAGATCGACTACATCATGGCTCCCCGGTTAGGTGGGGTCGAGGATATTCGCAATCTCTGGCCAGGATCTTACAGGATCCGTGTATGGAATGCGCATGTCAAAGACACCCTCGAGGAACGTCTTCACGAAATGGTTTGCAGCGGTCAACTCGATCTATCGACTGCAATAGCACGAGATCGCTGCCGACTGGACCTCTGCATATGAGAAGTACTTTCACACAATCAACCGCTGCCTCAGAAATTGCAGTGCGCGTCCCTTACTCGGTAGTGCCGTTGCTGGCAGGTTTTCAGGCTGGCGGGAGCGAACGGGACTCGGACTTCGCGAGTTCCAGAAGGAGCGGGACTCTAGATCTAATGAAGAGATTCGCTTGAGCTTTGCTGAGGTTGAATAGCAGAAACTTGATGCGGACCGCCAAAGAACCGAGTGCGCGAGATCCCAAACGTGAGAAAAAGACGCCCCAAAAGGGCACCCGCCTGAGTTGTCGTTGATCTTGTATCTGGTGAGAGGCTTGTCTCGTGCGGACCGTAGTGCAATCGCAGTATTCTCTTCCGGGTTGAGAAATTATTTACGCGTCATTCGCAACTCGATCATCATTCTCTCTCCACCTTTTTCGTCGATCAGAAAGTGACGGTGAAGAAGAACATGTCCGTCTTCTTCGAGGTGTGCCCGCGCCACAGTCTTGCGCCCCGGATGTTCGGTATCAAGCGGGGTGGTCCACAGAACGATGTTTTTGCCGTCGAATGTGCCATCGCTTTGCCGGATCGACATTGACGTCTGCCGCGAGTCGTACCAGACCGTGGTGAACTTGTTTGTCTTGGAATCGAAGCCGGAGATTCCCGTGCCGGTGCTCGTCGTCCCATCAGGATTAAAGAAGGTGAAATCCGATTGCAGGAACTTACCATCCTGGATCATGTACTGCTTGCAAGAGCCTTTTGTCACAATCGGTTTTCCCTCCCGCGGAAAAAACGTCTTCACGACGTCCCATTCGCCAGAGAATTGCGCCAGTAACTTCTGACCCGCGCCCGGCGCATTGCTCGGTTCATATTGGCTGTGAGTCTGTTGTGCGATGGCCGAGGTGACAAAGATCAGAGTGAGAATCCAGGTTTTCATAGCGCGGATCATATGCGAAAAATGTGAACATTGCACTGCGTTGTCCTCCCGGTGTCCATCAGAATATTAAGGTAACCCGAAACTGCAGCGAACGCGCCGGAAGCTGGTTCGTGATTCCGGCTAACGGAGCGCCAAGGCTCGGTGGAACAGGCAGAACGCCGCTCCACGTCGAAGTGTATCCAACGAAGTTCGGATGATTGAACACGTTGAACGCTTCGGCCCGTAGATTTAAGGTCACGCGATCGGAAACGAGTGGAAACCCTCGCTCAATAAACGGCGAAACATCATAAATCGGGCGGCCCCGGCCAGCGTTGCGCGAGATCACAGCCCCATCCACGACCGGTCGATCGGTGGTTGTACCGGTGTCGCCGCTGTTGTTCGCTCCCGTCACGATGTTGTACGGCAAAGCGCTGCCCAGTGTGGCAATACCGCCGATATAGATATTCAAGGGCAGAACATAGGTCCCACTGAGCACGAATCGATGGCGCTGATCGAAAATCGCAGGACCAAGTTCTTGCCTTCCCGTGAAGTTTGGGTCATTGGGATTCTGCCCAGGGATATCTGGATCCACCGTGTCCAGCGCGTGCGACCACGTATAGCTGGCGAGCATTTGCAGATGACGGCTGAAGCGATGATTCAGGTTCACGTTCAGCGCATTGTAGTAGGCGACTCCATCATTTACGTCGGCCTGGATGACAGAATAAGCCGGAATTGGGACGGATGTCGGCTTGCCTTGATTGCTTGATTGATCACAGATATCTCCACTCTGTGCATAAAACGCTACCCAGAGCGGTCTCGAGCAATTTGCCACTTGTGCTGTTCGAGTATCGGTGGGCAAAGTGCGTACGAACGGAGTAGGCGGATCCACATCCAGAGGACGATTGATTTTTATTGTGTGAGATCCGACATAATCGACGCTCAAAACCCAACTCGTCGCCAGTGCGCGTTCGACCCCGAGTGTCCATTGCTCAGTGTAGGGACTGAGCAGCGCGTTCTGGTAACCGATCAATGTC
>Ga0335078_10000900_pt1 | contig 45209 bp, 39 predicted proteins | sample Lox_Sample_32_FD_206711 | JGI IMG/M metagenome (GOLD analysis project Ga0335078, IMG submission 206711) | Soil microbial communities from Loxahatchee National Wildlife Refuge, Florida, United States - Lox_Sample_3.2 | ecosystem: Environmental > Terrestrial > Soil > Wetlands | place: USA...
CGACGCGCGCACCGCGGGAGCCACCTGGCAGCAGATCGCGGCCCGGCTCGGCTACAAAGACCGCCAAGCCGCCAGCAGCCCCACCGCGCCCTCACCAAGCGGCAGCTGTCGCAGCCGTCATAGACACGCCGCGACGCCATGACCTGGGCAATGTCCAATTCATCCATATTTGCACCTCAGATAACGAGCGTCGCCTCCATCACCACCGCCGGCACCTGCCAGGCGCGCAGCCAGCCGGCCAGCGCCAGCACCTCCCGCTTGGTCGTGCCGAAGCTGCGGGTCTCGGCCGCCCGCCGCGCCGGGTCCTTATCCGACGGCACCCGGATCGTGGCGGCCAGCCCGGCCTTGCCGATGTCAATGCCGCACACCCGGTCCCGGTACAGCGGCTCGTCGGTCACCTCTTCCACGCGTCCCTCACCTCATCCCTGCTGGACTTGCTAGCCTGCGAGGTGGTACCGCCCGGGGAACCGGGGGCGAGCGGAAGAAACTGACCCGCGTGCTCGAAGCAACAATCAACGGCCCCTTAGGTGACCGGTTCCCGGCGTCAGGCCAACCGGCGGCCTCGACCGCACCAAGAGCTAAACGACGTCACGGGCGGTACCACCCGCCATTTTCACGCCGGTACGGCGTCCCCGCAGGGGGTACCTGGAGCTAACCGGATTGCTGCCGACCGGCGCGGGCGGACGCGGTTTCACGTGAAACGAGCACGGTGTAACAGCTCGCGACAAGCGCGACTGTCTTGGCTCGGCAAGCCCGGCTCCCACCCGGACGGTGCAAGCGCCGACTGCCAGTGCCAGGCGCGAGCACCGGCCCCCGAACACCGTCGCCTCCACAGCGCCCCGGCCGGCGATCGCCCCGGATCTGCCGTGCGGTGCATAAGCGCGCGCGACCGACGAGTCAGTGCGCACCGTTACTCGGGTACTTCGCCAAAATCTCCCTGAGCCGCCCGACGAAGCGGAGTGACTCGGAATGCTCGCGCTGCCATATATTACGGCCGAAGATCAATCCGGTGGCTCCTGCCTCCATGCTCTCGCGCGCCTTTTCCAGCATTGCCTCATCGCCCGCCCGCTCCCCCCCGGAGACAAGCAGCAGGGTGCGGTTCGCGGACGCGACAACGGCGTCGATTGCTTGTTGTGAGGAGAACTCGGCGATGTAGGGCTCCTTCACCCCAGACTGCTTCTCGGGATGCGGGAAGTTGACCTTGACGATGTCCGCGCCGAGCTCGCTCGCGACCCTGGCGGCGTAGTCGACGGCGTAGAAGGAATTGTTCCCGCCCTTTGCGTCGATCGCGGATCCGCGCGGATATGCCCAGACGATCAATGGCATCCCGAACCGCTGTGCGTCCTCGCGGACACGCCGGTACTGCTCGAAGTCGACCTCCTGCACCGGAGTGCCGACATACAGGGTGTAGCCCACCGCATCCGCACCGAGGCGCACCGCGTCCTCGACTGTCGCGTTGACCGGCGAGAGGGCATTAGCATCGGTGGGAATGTCAGTCTTGCCGTTCAGCTTCAGTACGAGCGGCACCTCTCCTGCGTAGTCCCAGAAGAACTTGTCCGCGAGCCCGATCTGAACCGCAACGCCATTAAAACCGCCTTCGATCGCGAGCCTGACGATGTACCTCGGGTCGCTAGCCGCGGGGTTGGCGAAGAAGTCCCGCGGACCGTGCTCCAGTCCTTGATCGTATGGCAGGAGAATCGCTGTCCCGTTGCCCAGGCCGTGCTGGAACAGGATCCGGCGCAGGCGCGATTTCTTGCCGGTGCCCAGACCAATCTCCTCGATCCCGGGTCGTATCCTCATGACCGTTGTCTCCCCTGTGAATGGAATCACACGTCAGCGAAACCGCTGTCGGCCCTTCCAGACTCAGGCCCGCGGCCAAGGGCGGTAATAGGCGTTCCTCCTCATTGCCAGGGACCTTCGCCACGTTCCGTCCCTGCGGCGCCCGCGCGCCTGGCGGCGACGGCCGAACTTGCCGGTCGTCGCTCGCGCATCACGGCCGCTGCATGAGGGCGCCCACGGGCCAGGACGGGACTGGGTCCAGTCAGATGCAGACGGCCCGGATCGCGGCGGCGAAGGCGTCCACGTCGGCCTCCGTCGTCTCGAATGAGGTCATCCAGCGCACGGTCGGTGCGCCGGAGTCCCAGATGTGGAAGGCCCAGTCCTGCTGCAGCCGTTCGATCCGCCGGCGACGAAGGGAGGCGAAAACCGCATTCGATTCGACCGGCTGCTGGATGTCGACACCCGGAACGTCCCGTACCCCGTGGGCGAGTCGTTTCGCCATGGCGTTGGCATGCCGGGCACTGTGCAGCCACAGATCGCCGTCGAGCAAGGCCAGGAACTGAGCCGCAAGGAACCGCATCTTCGAGGCCAACTGCAGCTGCTGCTTGCGCAGGTAGGGTACGTCGGCGCAGAACTCGGGCCGCCTGACAATGACCGCCTCCGCGCCCACCGCGCCGTTCTTTGTGCCGCCGAAGCTCAACACATCTGCTTGGTCCGCTAGTTCGCTGAGGTCGCAGCCGAGATACGCCGCGGCATTGGCGAGTCGCGCGCCATCAACGTAAACAAAGAGGCCGTTGGACCGGCAGAATACGCTGAGCCTGCTGAGTTCCTCCAACGTGTAGCAGGTGCCCAACTCCGTCACCTGGGAGATAGCAACGGCCCGTGGCTGCACCCTGTGCTGATCACCACGCCCGCCGAGCCGTTGCGCAACAAGGTCAGGGGTGAGTTTTCCGTCTGGCGTCGCGACCGTGAGCAGCTTGCAGCCGAGGATTCGCTCGGCCGCTCCGCACTCGTCAACGTTCAAATGCGCAGTCTCCGGACAGATGATTGCCTCGTAGCGATGCACCAGCAGGCTGATACCTAGGATGTTCGCGGCGGTCCCGTTGAAGACGAAGAATGTCCGGGCGCTATCACCGAACACCGCGCGTAGCTTCTCGTCCGCGCGAACCGTCCATTGGTCCGTGCCGTACGCGGGCGCGAATCCAGGGCTGGCGGCCGAAATCGCCGCGAGCACAGCTGGGTGCGCGCCCGCGTGGTTGTCGCTGGCGAACTCATGAGATATAGCCACCCGCCGAGCCTACCGATGGCGATGTCCAGTCTTCCGTAGCGCTCGATTGCCCTAACGGATCGGTCCTGGGGGTTGAGACTGTGCCAACGGCCGCAGGTGATCTTGAGGGATCAAGCCGGCTGGGTCGGCCGCGCCGCCAGGGCATGTTTCGTGGATCTTCGGCGGCGCGAAGTTACCGCCCCCGACCGCGGTCCTCGTCTGGGGTCGGGGGCGGTACTGTCGTCGTCGGTAGCCCTGCTACCGGCTCCTCGAGAACGAGTAGGGCCTTGCCGGACGCCGCCTGGATCACCGCCCGCATCCGCCAGGATCCACGAAACACACCCTAGTCGCCGCGCTGCACGGCCTGGACGAGCAGATCGTGGCAGATGGTGCCGAAGCCGTGGCCGGCTGCCGCGAGGGCCATCGGGAGCGTGCTTGTTTCTGTCATCCCCGGAGCGACGTTTACTTCGAGGAAGAACACGGTGTCGGCCTCGTCCACGATGAGATCTGTGCGGGAGATGTCGCGCAAGCCGAGAGATGTGTGCGCGGTAACGGCCGTATCCGCGGCCGCCTTGGCGGCTGCTGCGGAGATGCGCGCCGGCGTGTAGAACTCGGTGCGTCCGGCGGTGTACCTGGCCGCGTAGTCGTACACCCCACCATCGGGCACGATCTCGACCGCTGGCAGGGCCTGCGGCCCGTCACCGAGATCGATGACGCCAACCGCCACCTCGGTGCCCGTGACATAGCGTTCGATGAGCGCTGTGTCACCGTAGGCGAAGCAGCCCACCATGGCCGCGGGAAGCTCTGCCGCGGTTCGCACCGGCCCGGCGCCGAGCGCGGAGCCACCCCGCGACGGCTTGACGAACAACGGTAGCCCGAGTCGTGCCACGATGCGCTCGAGGACGGCTGCCGCGCCGAGATCATGGAAGGTTTCTCTGGGCAGGGTGATGGACTCCGGCGTCCTCAGGCCGGCGGCGACGGCCAGCGTTTTCGCGTCCGGCTTGTCGAAAGCGAACCGGCACGCGCTAGCTATGGCCCCAACAAAGGGCACATCAAGCAGCCCGAGCACGGCACGGACGGCACCGTCTTCCCCTGAGACACCGTGAATTGCGGGGAACACCGCGTCGGGCGGGTCGGCCAGAATGGCCGGAATCAGCGCGGAGTCAGCGTCGACGGTGATCGCGTCCACGCCGTTCTCGCGCAGCGCGTCGCAGACGCGGTGCCCGGAGCGCAGTGAAACGTCGCGTTCGGGTGACAAGCCTCCGGCGAGCACGAGGACGTGGCCCAAGTCGGTCATTGCGCAGTCCTTCCATGGCGGCGAGCCGCCCGCGGTGCCCGGCGACCTTCGCCGCCGGCGATGGTGACGCGGATCAGGGGACCTCAGGGCCGGGCGTGTCCACCCCAACGGTTCCGTGCATCCCGCCCGAGCCGAACGTGTCGCGGAGATCGATCTCCGCCTCGATAACACCAGCGAGCCTGCGCACGCCCTCCCTGATCCGGTCCGGCTCGGGCAAGCAGTACGACAGCCGCATGTGCTGTGCTCCCTGACCGTCGGCGTAGAAGCCCGTGCCAGGAACGTAGGCGACCCGGGAAGACACCGCACGCGGCAGCATCGCCTTGGCGTCCAGTCCCGCCGGAAGCCGCATCCAGACGTAGAACCCGCCCCCCGGGCGCCTCCACTGGCATCCGGCCGGCATCAGGGCCTCCAGGGAGTCGATCATCGCGTCCCTGCGCTGCTGGTACAGCTCGCGGAAAATCTTGATTTGCTCGCGCCACGGCTGCGTGCAAAGGTATTCGCGGACCAGCAACTGTGCCAGGTTCGACTGGCACAGCACCGCGGACTCCGCCGCGAGCACAAGTTTGTCCCGCACCGCCGGCGGCGCGACCGCCCAGCCGACCCGGACGCCAGACGCGAACGTCTTTGAGAAGCTGCCGAGGTAGACGACCCCGTCCGGATCGTCGGCGCACAACGCGCGCATTGGCTCACCCTCGAACCCGAGCAGCCCGTATGGGTTGTCCTCCACGACGAGGAGCCCGGCCGCGCTGCAGATGTCCAGGATGCGGCGGCGGCGATCGGCCGCGAGCGTTACCCCGGCGGGGTTGTGGAAGTTCGGCACCGTGTAGAGGAACTTGGCGCGCTGTCCCGCCGCGGCGAGCCGCGCTATTGCGCCGTCGAGAGCCTCGGGAATGAGCCCGCTGGCGTCCATCGGCACATGCAGCACCTCCGCTTGGTACGCGGCGAAGGCGCCGAGCGCACCGACGTAGGACGGTGCCTCGGCGAGCACGACGTCACCTGGGTTGATGAAGATGCGTGTGATCAGGTCGAGCGCCTGCTGAGAGCCGACGGTGACGACCACGTCGTCCGGATGCGCGTGCACCCCCTCGAGCGCCATAACCTCGCAGATCTTCTCCCGCAGGCCAGGATCTCCGTGCGCCGGGCAATATTGGAGGGCGACGGAGCCGTGGCCGGCGATCAGCTGGCTAGCCATGTTGCCGATTACGTCGAGCGGCAGTGCGGCTACATTCGGCGATCCGCCAGCGAAGGAGACGATCTCCGGACGGGCCGCGACCGCAAATAGTGCGCGGATTTCCGAGGCGATCATGCTGCGTGCCCGGTCCGCGTAGCGGTCGACGTAGAGATCGATCCGTGATCCATGAGGCTGTTGTGGATCTGTCCGCACGACGTTCTCCTCCGGCTGGTAGCTCTCCCGGCGCCCATCCCGCAACCGCTCGTAGGCGCACACCGAGGTCTCCGAGCCTACGTGGCCGGTAAGACTCGGCCCGCCGATTTTCCGCATCAGCTACGATGCCAACACGGGGCTTCCAGCCGGGCACGGTCCTTGCGTGGGCCACTCGCCCACGTGGCCGGAAGCCACCGGTCAAGCAAATAAGACGCCAGCCAGGCCATCAGCCACCGGGGGATCAGCGTGTCCCGCCGTCTCGCGAACATTACTCTAGACAATCTGGACGACCTGCCGCGCAGGTGCCGTGCGTGTGTCTTCTGGGAGCTTGACCCGGTGAGCCGGGCCCGAGCGGAGGAGAGCGGCGGCTCGGCGCTCGAGAAAGAGTCCTGGATTTCATCGACCCTGCTCGAATGGGGAAGCTGCGGGAAGATCGTTTATGTGGATGGCGTGCCCGCGGGTTACGTGCTTTATGCGCCGCCCCTCTACGTGCCCCGGTCGGTGGCCTTTCCGACCAGCCCGGTAAGCGCGGACGCCGTCCTGCTCACGACGGCCCATGTGCTAGACGAGTTCGCGGGCGGCGGGCTCGGCCGGGTACTCCTGCAGACGGTCGCGAAGGACCTGACCAGGCGCGGCGTTAAAGCGATCGAGGCGTTCGGCGATCTCAAATGGGAGCAGCCTGGCTGCCTGCTTCCGGCCGATTACCTGCTCGCGGTCGGGTTCAAAACTGTCCGGCCGCACCTGCACTATCCGCGGCTGCGGCTGGAGCTGAAAACAGCGCTGTCGTGGCGGGAGGACGTAGAGGTCGCTCTCGAACGACTGCTCAGGACGATGACCCCGGAGCGAGCCTTGCGCCCCGTCTGACCGAGCGATGCCGCGACGCCCGGTGCCGGCCAGCAATCCTTAACCGTAGCTTCGGCTTAACGGCTGCCGCGGATGCGGTTTCCACTGCTGCGGGGGGATCCCGGGGGGTCGCCCCCGGGGGCCAGCACTGTTCCCTAACGGCTGCCGCGCGGCGCGTACAGCCACAAAGGCGCACGAAGCTCACCGGAAGGCATCCGCCGCGCGCGCCGGGCACCTCTATCCGCACGGCCTCTAGTACTACAGCCGCACTCTCGAATCGCCGAGAAAGAACGTGCTGGTCAGGGAGTTAGAGAACGTTCCGTGGCGAGGAAGATCGTTTGCGTCGTTGCTGGTCACGGACGTGTCTCCAGCAAAGTGCGGCTGTAGTACTAGGCGATGTAATCGGAAAGCTCGCGCAGCAGCGCAGCCTTCGGCTTGGCGCCGACGATTTGCTTGACCACTTCGCCACCGGAGAACACGCCGAGCGTCGGAATGGCCAGAATCCCGTAACGCTGCGCCACTTCCGGGTTCTCGTCGATGTTGAGCTTGACGATATCGATCTTGTCCCCGTGCTCCTGCGCGATCTCTTCGAGGACCGGGGCGACCATGCGGCATGGCCCGCACCACTCGGCCCAGTAATCCACGACCACGGGCTTGTCGCTCTTGAGAACCTCAACGTCAAAACTTGTGTCCGTGACAATCCTGGTGGCGCCCAATTTCGTTCTTCTCCCTATCTGTATCCCTGACTGCCCTGGTGCTTACCGCTACTCGCTGCCCGTGTCCTCGACGAGGCTCCGCTGCGCGGGGCTGCCGTCGTCTGGAGCTCAGTGTTCCTGGCTGGCCAGGAAACGTTCGGCGTCCAAGGCGGCGGCGCACCCCGTGCCCGCTGCCGTGACCGCCTGGCGGTAAATCCTGTCCACCACATCGCCGGAAGCGAAGACGCCAGCGATGCGGGTCCTGGTGGTCGGATGCTCGACCTTGAGATATCCGTCCGGATCGATCTCCAACTGGCCGGTGAAAAGTTCGGTGCGGGGGTCGTGGCCTATCGCGACGAACAGCCCGCCGAATTCGGTCACGCTTTCCTCGCCGGTCTTGGTGTTCCTGATGCGGGCACTGGTTATCCGGTTTTCACCGAGAACCTCCACGACCTCGCTGCTCCAGAGGAAGCGGATCTTAGGATTGGCAAAGGCCCGGTCTTGCATGATCTTGGAAGCCCGCAGCGCATCGCGCCGGTGGATCAAGGTGACACTGCTGGCGAAGCGGGTGAGGAATATGGCCTCCTCGACCGCCGAGTCCCCGCCACCTACCACCGCGATATCTTTGCCGCGAAAGAAGAACCCGTCGCACGTGGCGCACCAGGACACACCGTGGCCCGCCAGCTCCTTCTCGCCAGGAACGCCCAACTCACGATACTTCGAGCCGGTCGCTATGATCACCGATGTGGCCAGGTGCGTCTCACCCGAGGCAAAGATCACCTTGGGGTTCGCCCTCAGGTCCACCTCTGTCACGTCGTCAGGAACGAGTTCGGCGCCGAACCTCTCGGCCTGCTTGCGCATGGAATCCATCAGGTCGGGGCCAAGTACCCCGTCCGGGAAGCCGGGATAGTTTTCCACCTCGGTCGTAGTCATCAGCGCGCCACCCGCGGTCACCGAGCCCTCGAACACAAGCGGCTTCAGATTCGCACGCGCCGCGTACAAGGCCGCCGTATAGCCCGCAGGCCCAGAGCCGATGATGATCACGTTGCGCACATCACTCACGCCCGCACACCTGCCCCTTCCTCTGCCGCCCGGGGAGACCCTCGCGCACCCCGCTCAACCGATCCTAGGGCCGGTTGATTCCCGGCAGCGCCCGAAGCTACAGCGCGGATAACGCGGCGTCAGGGCCCGGAGGTCGCCATGACCTCGCCGTTGGTGGATGAGCAGCCGGGGCTGACGACCCACACCTGGCCGACCGCACCGCCGCTCTCCGTAGCGATGATCACCATCGCCGGACGGCCCTGGTAGCGCGCCATGTCTACGAGTAGCGGTTGCTGGCCGTGGGTGACCTGCCGCAGGCAGCCTTGCAGTGAACTATTGCCCCCGAGTCCCTCCATGGGCATGTCACCGACCCTGCCCGGTGACAAGACCTTGCTGCCGTAACGCTGTACCACTGACAATGCCTGCGCTGGCAATCGCCCCCGCTGGTAAAGAGTATTGCTGTGCACGACGGCAAAGGCCTCGGCCGGTGCAACCTGCCGTCCGGACATCTGCACGCGCGGGGACAGTGCGGCGCCGGACCTATTCTGCTGCCTGCCCGCGGCCGGGGGTGAACTGGTCGCGGGCGGCGAGTGGTGGGTGACGGCGCGAACGAGCAGGTAAGCTCCGCCCGCGAGCAGGCAGACTGAGGCTACGGCCGCCAGCGGCCGGAACGCGATCGCGAGCACGCTATGACCGGACCGGTCTCGCCCGGACTGCTGCCGCCCGGCAGGACCATGGCCGGACCGCCCTTGCCCGGAATGCCCACCAGGCCCATTCACTGCCCGGTCCCGCCCGGCTTGCTCACGCGCTAGCCGGTGGAAGTGCCTGGCCAGATGCTGACGCCGCTCGCCCGAGCTCCCGGCGGTCTCGTTGCTGGCGGTGCCCGTGGCTGCACCGGCGACAACGGCGGCCGTTTCGGCTGCGAGCACGGCGTCAAGCCGCCGCGTGAGCGCCGGCGGCAGTGGCGGCAGCGGCGCGTCCGCGAGCCGCGTCGTCACCTCGTCGAGCGCGGCCTGGCGTTGTGCGCAGGCGGCGCAGCCGGAAAGGTGGCGCCCGATGCGCTCGCCGGCTGCCGGGTCGAGCAATCCTTCGCGGAAGGCGGCGATGAGCTCAAGATCGGCATGATCATTCATACTCGCTCGCCACCTCCCTCCAAGGGCTAGCCGATGGGTCTTCCGGATGGGCGAGTGCGTGCCTGCCATGGCCGTCACGATCTCCCTGTGAAGGTGAGACGTCGCCAGGACCTGGGCGGTTCCGTAGATGACTCAGGTAAGGAGCCAGCCGGGCCCGGCCGCGCGCGCAGCGGCTCTTGATCGTCCCAACGGAGACGTCGAGCATGTCGGCCGCGGCCTGCACCGGGTACCCGAGCATGTCCACCAGGACGAGCGCGGCGCGCTGCTCACAGGGAAGCATCCGGAGCGCCGCATCCACGTCGAGCACCGTGTCATGATCGGACACTGGGTCGCCGACCGCGTTCGCTGCATGCGTGAGCGTGTCCAGGCTCTGCTCATCACCGGCAGGAAGTGTCGGCCTGGCGACGCGCCGGCGGATCCGGTCCAGGCACGCGTTCACCACGATCCGGTGCAGCCAGGTGGTGACCGCCGAGTCGCCACGGAAGGATCCGGCACGGCGAAAAGCAGAGATCATCGCCTCCTGCAGGGAGTCGGCGGCTTCCTCGGTGTCGCCGAGTGTGCGCAAAGCCACCGCCCACAGCCGCTCCCTGTGCCGGGCAAACAGCACGCCGAACGCTTCGTGATCCCCCTGGACATGCCGCCGCAGCAGTTCGGCATCCGAGGGCGCTGCCACGTACTCGCCGGTCACGCCGATCCCGTCAGCTCGTACCGCGGACGTTGATGTTAAAGATCTCGGCCTCGAAGTTCCTCTGGCTCTGCGGTTGGGGTGGCAGCTTGGTGAACCAGATCAGCACATACCGGCCGGTGGCGGTGCCGCTGGCATGGAAGGTGTAGTCGCCGCCGGGTACATCGTTCGCCCGCGCGACCGTGGTGAAAGCGGACAGGGTGCTTGGAGCGAGAGCGTTGTTGTTGCCGACCTCGATCTGTACGTCGGCACCCGCGGTGGGACCGAACAGGACCTCGACGGTGCTGAGCTTGACGGGCTTACCCATGTCTAGGATCAGCCCGGTGCCCTTCTTCAAGCCGCCGAACCTGGGGTCGTTTTCATAGAAGAGAGTGTGCCACGCGGTCCGTGGATTGCCGTCGATGGCAAGCGGTGCCTGGATGTCGTTCTCATTGCCATCCTGACCGGTTGTGTCATAAACGTCGAAACCATGCGCGCTCAGCGGGGTCAGTGCCACGACGGGGGCGCCCTGCAGCGGCGAATTCGTGCCACCAGAACTTGCCGGGCCACCCAGGTCACGACTCAGCGACCAGGCGCCGAAACCGACCGCCACTACCACGAAGATGATCACCACGCCGGCGAGGGCCTTGCCGATTCCCCGGCTCTCACGCGGCGGCGGCGGCCTGAAGCCCTGTGCCCGCATCGCTTCGGTGCCAGCCCGGGATTGCGGTGACGTCGAAGGCCCGGACGAATAGCCCCTGGCAGACCGGCCCGCGCTCCCGCGCCCCGACGTCCCGCGTCCCGTCGGTGAGTGCACCGGAAGCGGTGGCGGGGTGAGCGGCGCCGCAGGCGCGACGTGGGAAAGTTCATACGCGAGTGCCGCAGGGCTGGTGAGGGCCGGCCGCCCCCGGCCCGGACGGCCAGAGATTGCGAGGGTGCACAACGCATCGATGCCGGCAGGCACCCCCGCGCGGACCTGGCGGGGCGTGCAGAGCTCGCCGTCGAGGTGAGGCGCGGGCGGCAGGTAGACGTTGTCCTCGCCCGGCCAATGTGCGGTGAGCGCAGCATAGAGCAGGCGGCCGAGTCCCTGAGTATCCGCCACTGCCGGGCTCTCCGCGTGCGCGCCATACATGGCCGCCTCGACGCCGAGCCCGGTGATCTTGATACCGCCGCCAGGAGTCCAGCGCAGCGAGCGGGGGGTAAGGCACAGGTGAGCCAGGCCCGTTGCATGCGCAGCCGCGAGTGCCTGCGCGGCCTCGCCGATGAGAGCGGCGGCGCGTGCGGGCTCCATTGGTCCAGAGGCTAGAAGATCATCCAAGGACTCGCCGCTCACCCACTCAAGCACCACGTACGCTCGGTCACCGACATCCTCGACGTCGAAGACCTGCGCCAGCCGTGCGTCCGTCATCCTGCTCGCGGCACGCGCGGCGGTCACCACATGCTGAACTCGCGGGAAGCCGGGCGCGAACGTCAACACGGCCACCGGCCGCGCAAGCGTCTCGTCGATGGCCTTCCACAGAGTCGAGCCAGCCGTGTCGCTGACCCTGTCCTCTAGCCTGTAGCGGCCGGCAAGGCGAGTTCCCGGCTCGGATATGAACGTGCTCATGCAGATGCCGTCAAGAGCGGCCTAGGCCCTCGACCCTCCTTCCCTGCCCCTGAGACGATCGCCGGGGGCCTCGGAGAAATATCGTGCTGCCCCCATGCTAAGACGCGCTGCCCGTTTGGCGGGGCCGCCGACGGGCCGCTCGCGCAAACAGTTATACGCGAAAAGGCCTCTCTGCTCATCCTGGCAGGTGACGGTCTCAGCCTGGCAGGTGACGGCCGCCGCGGAACCGTGCCGTAAAGGTGCCGGCCAGGGCGGCTAGTTCAGTGACTCCGAGAGCCCGCGCGAAGAGCAGGTACATTAGCAACGCGCCGCCGCCGCCGAGGGCTGCGGTAAGGAAGCCGTTCACTGGCCCCGGGTGAAAGACCACGCCAACAGCCATCGTCATCGCTACCGCGAAGACCACGGCGGGCAGCGAGGCGAGCAGCGTCTTGATCAGCGTCAAGGCGATCCGCTTCCCGTCGAGGCCACCGGTCCGCCGCCTGAGAATGAGCCACGCGATCGCGGTTCCCGCCACGTTCGCGATACCGAAACCCGCGGCCAGACCGGCCGTGATCTGGCCGGCCGGCAGCATTGCCCATGCCGCGACGTTCACCGCGATGTTCACGGCCATCGCCGCAAGCCCGATGAAGGCAGTGGTTCGGCTGTCGTGCATCGCGTAGAACACCCGCAGCAACAGCTGGAACAGCATGTAGGGCACGAGGCCGAGCGAGAAGACGGCGAACACCTCGCCGATGAAAGTAGCGTCGGCGACAGTGGTGCTGCCGTGCCCGAGCAGCAGCACAGAAAGTGGCGGTGCGAGCACTGCTAGTACTACGGCGGCGGGGACCGTTATCACCGACGCCAGCCGTACTCCGACCGAGAAATCCTGTCTGACAAGCAGATACCTCGCGTCCGCCGCGTGCGCGCTCATGCGCGGCAGCAGCGCTGTGATCACCGAGATGCCGACGATCGCATAGGGCATCTGGAACAGCTGCCATCCGTACTGGTAGGCGCTGAAACCGGCGCCGTAGCCGACCTTCGCCGCGTTCGCCCGGACGAACGCGTCGTTGGCGAGATTCTGCGTGACGAGCAGCGCGACCTGCGTCGTGACGATGTAGCCGAACATCCAGCCGGCCATCCGCACGATCTCGGTCACCTCCTCGCCGCTGAGCCCAAGCTGCGGCCGCCAATGGAAGCCCACCCGCCTCAGCGCCGGGATCATGGCCGCGGACTGTGCGACGATGCCCAACGTGGTGCCGATGCCGAGCAGCCTGACCTCGCTCGGAGTGATGGCGGAAACCTGTACGCCGCGGGGGGCCGTGAGCATGTAGGCGATGACGACCAGGATCACCACGATGTTGTTGACGACCGGGGTCCACATGGGCGCGGCGAAGCGGCCGCGCGCGTTGAGGATCGCACCCGCGAGCGCGCTAATCCCATAAAAGAAGATCTGCGGGATGAAGAACCTGGCGAATGTCACCATAAGCGCGCGTTCCGGGCCGTGCACCGCCGAGGCGTAGATCGTGACGAGCACGGGCGCACCCAGGGTCGCCACGAATGTGATCACCGCGAGCGCGATGGTCACCAGGGTAAACATCCGCTGGTCGTACGCGCGGCCGCCGTCAGCGTCCCGCTTCGCGGCGGTGACAAGCAGTGGCACGAAGACACTGGTGAGGATGCCGCCAAGAAGCAGGTCGAAGACGGCGTTCGGGAAGGTGTTGGCATTGTTGTAAGCCTCGGCCACCGCGCTGGTGCCGAGTGCATACACGATCACCGCAGTCCGCATGAACCCGGTGAGTCGTGAGACCAGCGTGCCCGCGGCCATGACACCGCTGGCACGAACCAGGCTCTCGGTTCCGCCTGGCGGGCCCGCCGATCCTGCGGGCGGCTGATCCACCGGGCCGCCCGGCGGTCCGTTCACGGCGCCGGGGCCGTAAGCAGCACCAGCCGGCGGTCGCTGGTGCGGGAGAGGGTCCTCGCGGAACCTACTGCCCTGCGTCTGGCTGGGCCCTGCCTCGCGCATCGGCGAGTTCATCCGGCGCCTCCGCGGATCCGTCGTCGTCCGTTCCGTTGCCCTCCACCACGACGCTACCGGGTCTGCCCGCACGTAGTCCCCGACGGAGCACTCTTGCCACAATGGTGATGACCAGCACGCCAAGCGCGACCGCGACGATTACCAAGGCCAGCGTGCCAAACGCGCTCGCGCGTACCTTCAGCGTCCGGTCGCTGCCGGGAAATGGCACGCCTTGCGGGGTGAGCAGGCGAAGGTGGATCGTGGTCACACCCGCCGAATGCGCGTGGACCTGCAGTCTGACCGTTTGCTTCTGACCCGGTCCGATGCTGACGGGCTGCGCCTGCTTGGGTCCGATGGACAGGCGCGCGGAAGCCGTCAGCCCTCGAGTGGCCGGAACAGTGGCCTGAAGCCGTACCTGGATGGCCACCGGCATTCTGTTGTCTATCGACACCGGGACAGAGCCGCGGGATCCGCCGAGCGTGATTTCGCTTGATGGGATGATCGCGACCGCGTGCTCCTGGCTTTGCATGTACGCATCGGCCTGGCCGAGCAGGTCAAGTCCTTGTGCCTGGCCGCTGCCGCTCCAAGCCGAGGACTCCAGCCGGGCGATGACGAGCCGGTAGGCACCGGTCGGGTTGATCTGGATGCTCTCGATGAGTTTTGCGTCCGCGCTGAGATCTTGCACGCGTTGCAGGTATCCCGCGGTTAGGCTGCCGCCCACCCGGTTCGACGGCAGCGAAGCACGGTCTGGCGCGGGAACACCTTGTGGCGTCGTGACTGGTGCCAAGCTGTCCAGGTGGGCGGGACGCAGCCAGGGCGCGGAGACAGTGTCGCTGAGCAGCTTCGACGCCAGCGCGGTTCCGGGATTCCAACGAGGTGGCGGGGCGACCACGACCGATCGCCGCAGGTTCGGCGCCTGGGCGGCGATCATGGCGGTCTCGGCGAGGAAACGCTGGGATGTGGCGGTAACCGAGTCGGCGGCTTGGCTGGCCGTGGCTGGCCTGGATGGGCCGGCTGAACTGGTCTTCGCTGGGCTGGCAGCCAGCACCGTGCTGAGGTCGTGATCGGCGAGCAGCACGCGGACGGTCTTGCCGACTCCTGTGTGCACCTCGGCGACCGCAGCAGGGGTGTAGTACAAGGATGGGTCGGTCGGCGGCATCATGGTGCTGTCGAGCACCACGGTCTTGATGCCCGACCCGGGCGAGCCGCCGTTGACCGAGCCGTCCTGCGCGAGCAGGTTGTCGACCACACCCGCGTCGGCGATTCCGTCAGGGGGCCAGGCGATCGTCGTGTTCGGCCGGCTGAGGAAGGTCGCCGCGATCTTCGACCCAGCGCTGAACGCGGTGCCCAGGTCCGCATCGAGTCCCTGGTGGGTCAGCGCGGCAACATCCGGATCGGCGTAGGGGGTGGCGAAAACCGGATGGTCCTCTGTCAGCGCGTGCAGGGTCGCGAGCCAGCTTCGCGCGGCGCTGCTCGCCTCCTTGTTTTCCACCTGCCAGCAATCGGCGCCAGTGAGGACCTGGTAGCTGTGTGTCATTGTGTCCGCGTCGTCGAGCAGCGCCGGATCGACCGCCCAGGTCAGCTTGGCATCGCTCGCGAAGTCGCGGCCGACGTCAAGCAGGCCGGCCAGCCTGCCGCCACCGAGGCTGGCTGCCAGGCCGTTGTCGAGCATGGCTGGGCAGATGCCCCGCTGCGGCTGATCGATCAGCGGCCAGACCCAGGCAATTTGTAGCGGCTGGCCCCCCGTCTGCTTGCCCGGCCAGAACGGCAGGAAAGTTCGCTCGACGGCTACCTGTGTACCGGTGGAAAGATCCTTCACCGCGGCCGCGAGCGGGTAGACGTTGATGCCCGGGCCCCGCATGCCCACTTGATCCACCGTGAAGGACTCGCGCCAGTGCACCACCTGCCCAGGGCTGATGTTCGCGGGCAGGGTGGCTGAGGTGACAGGCCCGTAGCTGGGCTGGTAGGACCCCGCGGCGAAATCGGCGAGCTGCGAACGAGCGGTGAACGTCGATCCAGAGGTCCACAGTTGCACGACAAGATCCTGAAGCGACGTGCCAGCGCCGGCCTGGAATTGCCCCGACACGGTCACCGTCGCGCCTGGACGGGCGACCGCAGGGTCGATCGAATCGATGGCGATGGCGGCGGACTGGCTGATGCCCGTGGGGCCGCTGGCACGGCGCGCGTCAAGCGCGGCGGCGCCACCCGACGGCGCCACCGCGGTGAGCAGGACTATGGCGGCCATGGCCGAAGCCGCCAGCGCAGCCACCGCCAGGCGGGTCTTCCACAGCGGTCGGCGGTTCACGCCCGCTCCGCGAGCAGGGGAGGGACCTTGGCCGCAATCCCGCGCTCGTCCTCATAAGCAAGGACGGACGCGACCTCGTCCAGCGGCACCCATGCCACCTCGTTAATCTCCGGATCCGCGTTCGAGAGCTTGCCGCCCTTGGCGATCAGCAGGAAATGGTGCACCGTCTTGTGCACGCGGCGCCTGCCCGCGATGAACCAGAAGTCGATGGTGCCGAGACCGGCAAGCACGCGTCCGGTGATCCCCGTCTCCTCAGCCACCTCCCGGACCGCTGCGCCGGCGATCGTCTCGCCAGCTTCCACGTGCCCTTTGGGGAGCGACCACAAGAGGGTGCCCGCGCGGTCGTGGCGGCCGATGACAGCAGCGCACGGCGGTTCCGCCGCCAGGTCAACGACCAGGCCGCCCGCGGAAGTCTCGGCCACGCTCCGCAGCTTCCGCAGCTTCCGCAGCCGGCGGCTGACGCGATCACGGGGCACGCCTTGATGGTATTGCCTGTCACGTGAGCACTCGGTCGCGCACTCGGCGCGTCAGGCCCGGCGAGGATGAAACTCAGGTCTCGTCCGGCTCGGGCGGCGCCCGTGTCTGGGCGGGCGGCGCTGGGTCGGCAAGCGCGGCCGGCTTGACGTCCCGCAACGAGAACAGGTCGAGAAGCCGCACGCCGAGTGCGGTACACGACTCACCTGTCGCTGTGTAGACGACCAGGTCGCCGTCAATGCCGCAGACCACGTCCTCATCCGCGTACACCTCGACGCTATCGGGCAGGCCGAGCGGCGCGACAAGTTCGGCGGCGTAGCCCGTAGCCAAATTCACCCAGTGGTCGCGTACAGCAAGGACCTGTCGGGTGCCCGTCACTTCACGCAAGGCACGGACCGACGGCACGCTGCCCGCGTGCACGATGACCGCTGTGAGAACGCCGCCAGCATCGTACATCCGCACCGCGAGGCAGCGGCTCCGGGGCAGCCGCAGGACCTCAGGTAACTGGTCGGCCGACGATATTGGGCGAGGGAGGTGTACGATCTCGTGCCGCGTTCCCGACTCGACAAGCATGCGGTGCAGGGTCAGCGCATCCATCATCCGTCTAGCACCAGCTCTCCGGCCCGGCCCGGCTACAGGCCGCGAACCTTGTACCACAGCCCTGGACTAGGCTAACCCGGAATGAGCCCCCGGCGGCAGTGCGGCGGACCGGAGATCTGAGCGCCGCCGGTCACTAAGCTTTCATGAGCATCTACCCTCGATTCCCGTGCTGAAGGCCATGCCCCTGATCGATCAACAGCGCCGCGCAGTAGCCGCGCTGCTCCGCAAGGTCGCGCCCGTCGCCGATGACCTTGGCCGCCTGTTCTCGGCCCACGGCCACGAACTCGCGCTCGTTGGTGGCTCGGTGCGGGACGTGTTCCTGGCCAGGCGGTCAGAGGATCTGGACATGACCACCGACGCTCCACCGGAGCGGGTGATGGAAATCACCGCAGGATGGGCCGACGCGGTCTGGCCTATCGGGATCGAGTTCGGCACTGTGGGCCTGCGGAAGGGCGGGCACACACTCGAGATCACTACCTACCGCAGCGATCGGTACGGCCCGAGGTCCCGCAAGCCGGTCGTGCGGTACGGAACCTCGCTCGAGGCGGACCTGGCCCGGCGTGATTTCACGATCAACGCAATGGCGGCGCGGCTTCCCGCGGAAGGGTCCCGCGACTTCGTCGACCCATTCGGTGGTCTTCGTGACCTGAAGGAGGGCGTGCTGCGCACGCCCTCGAGCCCGGAGAGCTCATTCGGCGACGATCCGCTCCGGATGCTCCGCGCGGCGAGGTTCGCTGCGCAGCTCGGATTCTCCGTGGCACCCGAAGTCCGCGATGCGATGACGGCGATGGCCGAGCGGCTCAGCCCTGGGCTGGGAAAGGTTTCCGTCGAGCGGATCCGGGCTGAGCTAGCCAAACTCATGGTCGCGCCCGATCCGCGTGCGGGGATCGAACTGCTCGTGGAAACCGGGCTGGCGGCATACATCCTGCCCGAGGTGCCCAAGCTCAAGCTGGAGACCGACGAGCATCACCGGCACAAGGATGTCTACGAGCACTCGCTTACCGTGCTCACCCAGGCTACGGAGCTGGAGGAGCAGTACGGCCTGTCCGGCGACCTGGTCGTGCGGCTCGCGGCGCTGCTCCACGACATCGGCAAGCCGAAGACCCGCACGCTGCTGCCCGGTGGCCGGGTGGCCTTCCACCACCACGAGGTGGTAGGCGCCGCGATGGCCAAATCCCGGCTGCGTGAGCTGCGCTTCGCGAAAGCCATTGTGGATAACGTGGCCCGCCTGGTTGAGCTGCATCTGCGGTTCCACGGGTACGGCACAGGCGAGTGGACAGACTCGGCGGTCCGCAGGTATGTCAGGGATGCGGGCCCGCTGCTGACCCGGCTGCATGTGCTCACCCGTGCCGACTGCACTACTCGGAACAAGGCGAGGGCGGCCAGACTCGCAAGCGCGTACAGCGCACTCGAGAAGCGCATCGCGCGGCTCGCGAAGGAAGAGGAGATCGCCAGGATCCGGCCCGATCTTGACGGCAACGAGATCATGCGACTCCTGGGCAGGCCATCGGGGCCGGTTGTCGGCGAGGCCTACCGGTTCCTGCTCGACCTGCGGATGGAACACGGCCCGCTCGGCCCGGAGCGGGCCCAGGCGGAACTGCTCCACTGGGCTAGCGAGCGAGGCATCGCACCACCGGGCACCGGCCCAAACCCAGGATCTTGATGCAACCCCGGTAGACGGCCCCCATCCCCTACAAGGCCCGGTCACAAGGCCCAGTCACAAGGCCCGGTCACAAGGCCCGGTCACAAGGCCCGGTCACAAGGCCCGCCTGGCTTTGGCTAACTGCGGGCGGGCGTGGGCTGGCTCGGCTGCTGGGCATCACGGGACTGGCCCCGGGTGAGCATCGCATAACCAGCGGCGGCGACCAGGTAGCCCAGAGCCACCACCGCGATGAGAGGGTAGGACTTGCCGTCCACAGGCATGAAGGGTGCGCTGATCGCGGCCCCGAGCACGAGGGCCGCGTTGAAGAGCATGTCGTAGAGGGAGAAAACGCGCCCCAGGTACTCGTCGGCCACATACTCCTGAACGGTCGTGTCGACGCAGATCTTCACTCCCTGGGCGACCACCCCGAGCGCGAAACCTGTGACGAGGAAGGGGATCTGGCGGAAGGTCGCACCGAGCAGCCCCTCGAGGATCCCACCGGCGGCGAGCAATGCCGCTATCCAGGTTGTCTTGGCAATCCGGCTGGTCACCGACGGAGTGATGAGGGCTGCCGCAAGATAGCCGAGGGCCGATGTGATCACCACCAGGGTCAGGTGACCGAGGGCGGCGTTGCCGTTGCCCGACGGGTAAAAGTAGTTCCTGTACAGCAGGATCGTCATGACGAACAAGATTCCGTAGAGGAACCTGAAGCTACTGATTGCGCCGAGCGCGTAGGCAGCGGGACGGCGGTCCCACAGATGGCGCGCCCCGGCGGCCAGGCCGCCCACCACCGCGGCAAGCTCCCTGGATATCCCCCGAGCGCGGAGCGCTGCTTGATCACCCTGTGGTCCGAGCAGGTCGCGCCGCATGGTCGCGGCGGCCAGCCCGGCGAGCAGATAACAGACGCCGCCCACGAGCAGGGTCGCCGCCGAGCCCACATGCCCCCCGCCTGTCGCCAGGTGGACGCCGAGGCCGACGATACCGCCGATGAAGCCGACGATCGTGCCGGTGGTGGGTGCCACCGAGTTCGCCATCACGAGCTTGTCCTGCGCGACGACGTGCGGCAGCCCGGCGGATAGCGCGGACAGGAAGAACCTGTTGACGCCGAGCACGGTGAGGGCGCTGATGTAGAGCGGGAGGCCGAGGTTGCCCGAGCCGACCAGGAGCGCGGTGACAACGACGAGCCCTGCCCGGATCAGCGCGGACCACACGAGGATCTGCCGCCTGGACCAGCGATCGATGAAGACCCCCGCGAACGGGCCGATCAGCGAGTAAGGCAGGTAAAGCACGGCGAACGCGTCCGCTGCGGCGGCAGGGTTGGGGAAGCTCGTCGCGGAGAAGAACGCGTAGGCCGCGAAGCCCGCGTTGTAAACGCCGTCACCGGTCTGCGAGATCAGCCTGGTCGCGAATAGCCGACGAAAGCCGCGCTCGGCGAGAATCGTCCGCAGGTCCGCGACGTAGGCCACCCAATTAGCCTACGGCGCACCGAAATCGTGCCACCAGGCGCAACCATGCCACCAGCGCTAATGGCCTGTGAGAGGTAAGCCTTACAGACCACTAGCCGTAAACACCTTCAGCGGTCCACCTCGCCGCGGATGAACTTCTCCACCAGGTCGCGCGCGACGTCGTCGCCGTACTGCTCGGGTGGCGACTTCATGAAGTAGGAGGAGGCGGACAACATGGGGCCGCCGATCCCACGATCCTTGGCTATCTTCGCCGCGCGGACCGCGTCGATGATCACACCAGCCGAGTTCGGCGAGTCCCAGACCTCGAGCTTGTATTCCAGGTTCAGCGGCACGTCGCCGAACGCCTTGCCCTCCAGCCTGACATACGCCATCTTGCGGTCATCTAGCCACGGAACGTGGTCGGACGGGCCGATGTGCACCGCCGCGCGTTCCATCTCGTGCGGGATCTGCGAGGTCACGGCCTGGGTTTTGGAGATCTTCTTGGACTGGAGCCTGCTCCGCTCCAGCATGTTCATGAAGTCCATGTTCCCGCCGAAGTTGAGCTGGTAAGTGCGCAGCAGCTCGACCCCCCGGTCCTCGAACAGCTTCGCAAGCACCCGGTGGGTGATCGTAGCGCCAACCTGCGACTTGATGTCATCGCCGACGATCGGCACGCCCGCGTCGGTGAACTTCTGTGCCCACTCCGGGTCGGACGCGATAAACACGGGAAGCGCGTTGACGAACGCGACGCCAGCGTCAAGGGCGCACTGCGCGTAGAACCGGTCGGCTTGCTCTGAGCCCACCGGCAGGTAGGAGACGAGCACGTCGGTCCTTGTCTCCTTCAGGACCGCCGTCACATCGACCGGATCGTCGTCGGACTCAGCGATGATCTCCTTGTAGTACTCGCCGAGGCCATCCATGGTGGGACCGCGCTGTACGATCACGCCGGTGGGCGGCAGATCACAGATCTTGATGGTGTTGTTCTCGCTCGCCACGATCGCCTCGGACAGGTCGTGCCCGACCTTCTTCGCGTCCACGTCGAATGCGGCGGAGAATTCCACATCCCGCACGTGATAGGGGCCGAAACGCACATGCATCAAACCTGGCACCCGGCTGCCGTCGTCGGCGTCCTTGTAATACTCAACACCTTGCGCGAGTGAACTCGCGCAGTTGCCCACACCCACGATGGCCACGCGTACGGAACCCATCTGGACTGCTCCTTTGTTATCGAGTGTGCCGGCATGGCCGCCCGCCATCACCTGGCGGCTCAGCGCGGCTCCGGCGTTGTGTTGCGTTCCGTGTGAACAGTTCCCGGTTGCGACCCCCTGACGGGGTCAGACCGCCGCTCGGAATCGATCAGCTCGTTGAGCCAGCGAACCTCGCGCTCGACCGACTCGAGTCCGTGCCTCTGCAGTTCGAGCGTGTAGCTGTCCAGCCGTTCCCTTGTCCTCGCCAAAGCTCCGCGGACGCCCTCGAGGCGCTCCTCGAGCCTGGTCCGCCTGCCTTCGAGGATCCTCAGCCGCACATCCGCGCGGGTCTGACCGAAAAACGCGAAACGCACGCCGAATCCGTCGTCTTCCCACGCCGCCGGACCGGCCTCGGCGAGGAGGTTCTGCAGCCGTTCTTTGCCGTCGGCGGTGAGCCTGTAGACGATCTTTGATCGGCGTCCGGCGCGGGCGCGGCCCGTCCCATCCCGGGGCTCGTCCGCCTCCTCTGCGATCATGCCCTGGGTGAGTAGCAGCTTGAGACAGGGGTAAAGCGACCCGTAGGAGAAGGCACGAAACGCACCGAGCAAGGCGTTGAGCCGCTTCCGCAGTTCGTATCCGTGCATCGGCGTCTCGTGCAACAGCCCGAGGACGGCGAGTTCCAGCACGCCCGACCGGTTGCTGCTCACGTTCTAGTCACCTCTGCGGATAGGAATAAGCCGAGGCCGCTCGCCTTTGGCCAGCCACGCCCTCATGATGAGTGTCCGTGGAACCCGGCTTCCGTTCTCGCGGTTCGATGTATCAGCACGATACATCGATAAGATATGTCGAACTGCGGCATCGCGCAAATCGGGTAACGCTGGCTGGATGATGGCCGATCGCAGCGGCGGCCGACGTCGCCACGCGGGGTGGCCGGCCGCGGGCCGCGCACGCCCGGCATCTGGGCATGCGGGCCGCGCCCGCCTGGCAGCTGGGCTCGGCCGGCCTTGCCCATCCGTCGTACCCTGTCGGGCATGGGGTCACGTCGATCGGTTATCGACTACGCGCTTGCCCGGCGCGCGACGCTCGCGTCCGTGTTCGCCGGTCAAACGACCGTCGCCGACGTCTGTGATGCCCATCCCTACCTGCTGCGGGCGGCGAAATTTCACGGCGAGCCCACTACCGCAACCTGCCCCATTTGCCGCAAGACCAAGCTCACCCACGTGACATACGTCTACGGGGACGAACTCGGCCAGTACGAGGGACGGGTGAAGCAAGCGCCTGAACTAGCCGAGATGGCACTCGAATACGGAGAGTTCCGCGTGTACGTCGTCGAGGTCTGCCAGAGTTGTGCCTGGAACCACCTGGCGTCGTCCTACGTTCTCGGCACCGGCGAGCCACGGCCACGGCGTGGCAGGCGTGCCCGCTCCGGCGGGTGACGTGGGCGCACAGGTGTCCTGATAGCGCGGGTGTACGTAGAGCGCAGGTGTACGTACAGCGCGTGTAGGGACAGCGGGTGAACGAACAGAAGTGCGCGGACAAGGTTCGCGGAAAAGGTTCGCGGACAAGGTTCGCGGACAAGGTTCGCGGACAAGCCGGGCCGCGGCGCGGCGCGGCACCCGGGACTACCTTGTAGCCTCGGTGACACTGGCAGGGGCTTGATCGCTCGCCCGCCCGCCACCGCAGCCAGTTACCCAGCGAGGACGCGTGAGTACGAGAGACTTCACCCGGCCACAGGGGCCCGGCCGTCCGTACGGGCGCGAGCCATATCAGCGCGAGCGGTTCCGGCGCGATGGTGCCGATCCGTCGGAGCGCTCGGATGACTCTGATGATCCGTACGGGATCTACCGGCCCGTCGCAGGCGGCGCACGTGGCGGGAGTGGGGCATCGAGCTCCACCACGGTCCGGCCAGGAGCGCCGGTGCGCACGGGAGATCCGGTCGGCCCAGGAGGGCCGGTCCGCCCTGGCGGACCCGGCGCGCCACGTACGCCTGTGCCGCCCGGTACGCGCCATGGCCGGGGTGGCGGCGGCGGATTCTTCCACCGCATCCTGCGGGGTCCCTGGACGTGGCAGAGGATCGCCGCGATCGCGGGGATCGCCTTCGGGCTCGGCATCGCCCTGGTGGCCATCCTGATCGGAGTCATCTACGCGCAGACCCCGATCCCCACCGCCGTGTCACAGGCGGCACAACAGCAGGACTCGATCGTGTACTTCAGCAACGGCAAGACGGTCGCAGACACGTTCGGCAGCACCGACAGGCAATTGCTGACCTCCAGCCAGATACCCGCCGTGCTGAAGAACGCCGTGATCGCCGCCGAGGACCGGCACTTCTACAGCGAGGGCGGGGTGTCACCGACCGGCATGATCCGCGCCACCTACACCGATCTCACGGGCGGCTCGATCCAGGGCGGCTCGACGATCACCCAGCAGTTCGTCAGGAACTATTACGAGAACATCGGCACAGCGCAGGCGATGTCGAGGAAGCTCACAGAGATCTTTGTCTCGATGAAGCTCGCCAGGCGGAAATCCAAATCGTGGATCCTCACCCAGTACTTGAACACCATCTACCTTGGCAACGGCACGTACGGCGCGGGTGCAGCGTCGCAAATGTACTTCGGCGTACCCGCCTTGAAGCTCTCGGTGGCGCAGGCAGCAGCGCTGGCCGCGATCATCCAATCACCCGGCTACTACCCGACATCCGCTCCTGGCGCGCGGCAGGCGCTGGAGAGGCGCTGGCGTTACGTGCTGAACGGCATGGTGACGATGGGCACCCTGACCCGCCAGCAGGCCGCGGCGCAGAAGTTCCCTAAGCTCGGCGACCACCAGCAACTCGGCATCGGCCCAGCTGCCTACGACGGCTACATCAGGGCTGCCGTCTATAACGAGTTGCGCTCCATGTACCACTACACCGATAACCAGATCAACAACGGCGGACTGCGGATCGTCACCACCTTCGACAAGGCCAAAATGGACGCCCTGTACCGTTCGGTTCGCGAGAACGAGAACCTCATGACGGAGGGCGGCGAGGCGCTGCCCTGGTACGCGCACGTGGGCGCGGTGCTCGAACAGCCGAGCGACGGCGCGATCGTCGCCATGTACAGCGGTCCCGGTTACAACGCCACGCACTGCGCCAAGATCAAATGCCAGTACGACATGGCGCTGACGAACCGCGAGCAGGTCGGATCGTCGTTCAAGCCGTATGTTCTCGCCGAGGCGCGCGAACAGGGCATGAGCGTCCAGAGCAGCGTGCTCGACGGATACTCGCCAATCTGCGTTCCCGCCGACACCAGTCCGATGGTGTATGCCGCGAGGGTATCGTCGCCAACCGCACCGTGCCCATCTTCTGTGGGCCCGATGGCGTTCAACGTGTCGAACGATCAGGGAGACGGGAGCCTCGGGCCGGTAAGCGTGCAGGTCGCGACCGCCGCCTCGCTGAACACCGCCTACACAGATCTGCTGCACAGGGTGGGTACGCAAAATGTCATCAACCTGGCGCAGAAGTTTGGCGTCGACACGAGCAATTACCCCAACGGCTCCGGGCTGGAGTCAATGCGCAACCAGGTCGGCATCGCGCTTGGGCAGGGCTCCCTGACCGTGGAGGAGCAGGCGACGATGTTCAATACGCTCGCGAATAACGGCGAGTACATCACGCCGCATGTCATCAGGCGGATCACTCAGGGCACCGTGACAAGGACGGCCGGCGTCCCGCACGCTCAGGTACTCAGCCCCGAGGTCGCCTCGGACGTCGACTGGGCGCTGTCCTTCGATGTCAGGCCAGGCGGGACCGCGACGAACGCGGCCATGGTGGACGGTAGGGAAATCATCGGCAAGACGGGTACCACGAACGCCGCACAATCCGCATTTTTCATCGGCGCCATCCCGCAGTACACGCTCTCGGTCGGGATCTTCTCGAACCAGCAAGACGGCAACATCAACCACGAGTCGCTCAACATGCTCGGCGGACTGCCGGGCGGCGGGTACGGCGGCGACTGGCCATCCATGATCTGGCGTTCTTTCGCCGAGCAGGAGTTCGCGCAACTGCCCGCGCAGAACTTCCCGGCACCTGACTTCGGCGGGACTAGCTGGAACCTGCTCGGGCCGCTGCTCACGCCACCTCCGCAGCCGACGCACCAGCCGCAGCCGACCACCAGCCCCGGCTGCGACCCAGGCGATGTCTTCTGCGGGCACCACAACCACAGGTCCTCCTTGCCCTGCCCGCCGGGTCTGCAACCGCCCGGCTGCGTGACGCCCACTTCAGCGCCGGCGCCGGGACCACCTACCCCGCCCATTCAGATGCCGCCGGGGGGGCCTGCGCCGCCGGGCGGCGTGGGTAACCAGGCGGCCGTGTCGACTTCCACGCGGCCAGGAACGGGCTAGCAGTGTGCTGTGACGTAACAGCACCAGCCGGGTCGCCGTAGGCTGGCTAGATGATCGAACGGCGGCCGCGGCCCGGCGCCAACGGCCAACCTGAGCCTGGCAGCGACGAGCTCAGCGCCACACCGCAGGACGACCCGCCGGATCAGCGAACCTCCCCTGCCGTGCTTCCGGCCAACGTTCCTGACGGTCGGCCCGCCGGGCGGGTTGCTGGTGGGACGGTGGGCCGGGCGGGCGCGGGCGGGCTTGGGGGCGTTTCGGGTTCCGCGCCGGTACTCGCCGCCGCGGCGCTGGCCGGCACGCTGCTCGCGTTTCTTGAGAAGCTGCCGTGCAGGGACGGCGGCTGGAACATTCCGGGCAGGCAGTTCCAGTTGGCCTGCTACACAGATATTTACCCGCTGTATTTCACCGAGCGGCTAGCCGATGGGAAGGTGCCGTACACCGGCCACCCAGTCGAATACCCGGTCCTGATTGGCGCGGCCATGCAGGCGGCCGCCTGGGTGGTTCGTTCGATCAGCGATCCGTTCGCCCGGGGTCAGCGGTTCTTCGACGTCACCGTGGCCGGGCTTGCCGTGTGCGCTATCGTCGGCGTCCTCGCCACCGCCTACACGGCCGGCCCGGACAGACGGCGCGACGCGCTGCTCGTCGCCTTGAGCCCGGCACTGATCCTGTCCGCGTTCATCAACTGGGACCTGATCGCGATGGCACTCGTCGCGGTGGGAATGGCCGCCTGGGCGGCCCGGCGGAATGTGCTCGCCGGATTGCTGTTTGGCCTGGCCGTCGCCACGAAATTCTACCCTTTGGTCTTCTTCGGCCCGCTGCTGCTGCTGTGCCTGCGAGCGGGAAGGATGCGGGCATTCTGGGTGGCGACGGGGTCGGCCGCGCTGGCTTGGCTGGCGGTCAACGTGCCGGTGATGCTGGCCGCCCCGGCGGGCTGGCGGACATTCTACAGCTTCAGCCGGACGCGGCCCGCCGACTGGGGCGCGATCTGGTACTTCTTCGAAACCCGGCGGGTGCCGCTGCTGGGCACCGTGCATCTGGGCACCTTGAACGAACTCAGCGCCGGCACCTTCGCGATCGGCTGCGTGGCGATCGCGGCGCTCACGCTGGCCGCGCCGCGGCGGCCACGGCTGCCACAGTTGTTCTTCCTCACTCTTGCGGTGTTCCTGCTCACCAACAAGGTGTGGTCGCCGCAGTATGTGATCTGGCTGGTGCCCGTCGCGGTCCTCGCCAGGCCGCGGCTTGGCGCGTATCTGCTCTGGCAGCTCGCGGAGATCGGCTACTTCTTCGCCATCTGGTGGTATCTGCTCACCGTGCCCGGCGCGGCCACGGGTGTGACCGGCTTCCACGGGATCGGCCAGGGCTGGTACTTCGCCGCCCTGCTCGCCCGTTTCGCCACCACGGCACTGCTTGCCGCGCTTGTGGTCAGGGATATCGTGCGCCCGGACGGCGACGTGGTGCGTGCGGACGGGGACGACGACCCGGCGGGCGGCGTGCTCGCGGGTGCCCCGGATGTATTCGTGCTGCGCCGCGGTGCACGCCGTCCCGCCCGGCTGACCGAGCAAGCACGAACGGGGTAGCCGCGCATGACGGCCTGGCGGACCGCGCCGAGCAGCCGCCATTGGGGATCTGTGCTGGCCCGGGGGGTCGCCCCCCGGGATCCCCCCGCAGCGGTGGATGCCGCATCCGCGGCAGCCGTTACGGGCACGTCTGGTCAGCTGCGGCCGAGCTGGTCGCGCAACCAGCGGATATCTGTCGCCTGGCCGTCATCGTCATCTGGTGTCTCGCAGACGACCGGTGCTCCCGCCGCGCGCACCACCTCGACGATGAGTTTGGCGTCGATCGTGCCGTGCTCGAGGTTGTCGTGCCTGTCGCGTCCCGACCCGAACTCGTCCTTGCTGTTGTTGCAGTGCACAAGATCGACGCGCCCGGTGATCGCCGTGACCCGATCCACGATTCCCTGCAGCTCCTGCCCGCCCGCGTGCGCGTGACAGGTGTCCAGGCAGAAACCTGCCTGCCCAGCGGCAGCGGCGGGGCCGATGGCGTCCCAGAGCCTGCCGATCGCCTCGAAGGTCCTGGCCATTGCGTTGCCGCCGCCCGCCGTATTCTCGATCAGCACGGGAAGCGGGTACTCGGCCCGCTCGAAGACCTTCTGCCAGTTGGCGAAGCCCGCCGCCGGGTCGGCGGCAGCGAGCACGTGGCCGCCATGCACGATGAGTGCCTTCGCCCCGATCGCCGCGGCGGCATCCGCATATTGCGCGAGCAGCTTGCGGCTGGGGATCCGGATCCGGTTGTTGGTGGTGGCGACGTTGATCAGGTACGGCGCGTGCACATAAAGGTCCAGCCCCGCGGCCCGCGCGGATCGGCGGAATTCGTCCGGGTCGCCGGGCAGAACCGGCGCGCCGTACCCCTGCGGGTCGCCGAGGAAGAACTGCACGACCTCCGCGCCGCGGGCAATTGCCGCGGCGATCGGGTCCGCCTGGTGGACATGAGCTCCGATGCGCAGCATGCCTCCGAGCCTAATCGCGCTCGGTGCCGCACGGGATGCTGGCGGCGTGCGACTGCTCCGCCGCCACTGTCCGGTTATGCGGACAACGAGAACCCGCCGTGCGCGATGCCAAGTCCAGCGCCGACGAATCCGCCGATGATCCCTACCACGATGAGCATCCGCTCGCCGCGCGTAGCAGAAACGAACTGCGCGTACATGCCGAGGGCGAAGCAGATCATGCCGAGCACGGTGGCAGCCAGGTGGGTCTGCACGATCAGCCCGAGAGCGAACGCGACGATCCCGCCGATGCAGACGAACACGGTGAGCGCGTTCATCAGCGGGTGGCGCTTGCCGTCGGTGTTGAGCGTCAGGTGCGGCGCCGGCGGTGTGTCCTGGATTTGAGTTTCGTCAGGCACGGGAGCCACCTCCACAGGTGTACCTCTTGCCGATATACACCACTGGTGTTCCCGTGTCCACGCCGCCGGAATCCCGGCGGCGCGAGCTGTCTCGGCAATGCGGCCCGGGCAGCGGTGCGCCCTTGGTAAACTGGCTCGACCGTGCCGAGCCGTCGGGGTGAAGGCGCGGATTCCTCCTGTCACGGAGAGACCGTGACCGTCAGTCCAGGGGAGGCTTGAGCCGCGTATGCGCCAGTATGAATTGATGATCATCCTTGAGCCAGGGCTCGAGGAGCGCACTGTCCAGCCATCGCTCGATCAGTTCCTCAAGGTCGTTCAGACTGGCGGTGGCACGGTGCAGAAAGTCGACGTGTGGGGGCGCAGGCGCCTGGCATACGAGATCGACAAGAAAACCGAGGGAATCTACGCGGTCATCGACCTGACTGCCGATCCGAACACCGTGCGGGAGCTCGACCGCCAGTTGAACCTCAACGAGGGCGTGCTGCGCACCAAGGTCATGCGCCCCGAGCGACACTGACGCAACCGGCGCCGGACGCGTGGCCCGCCGCCCGCGCCGGTGTGCCGCGTCACCGTTCACTCATCAACCTCATCAACCATCCGAACCGACCGGGAGCACAGCCGATGGCAGGCGACACCCAGATCACGATCGTCGGCAATCTAACTAGCGATCCGGAACTCCGCTATACCCCGAACGGCCAGGCTGTCGCACGCTTCAGTGTGGCCTCGACGCCGCGGTTCCGCGACAACGCAAGCGGCGAGTGGAAGGACGGCGATCCACTCTTCCTGTCATGCGATATCTGGCGGCAGGCTGCGGAGAATGTCGCAGAAACCCTGCAGCGGGGCATGCGCGTGATCGTCCAGGGTAGGTTGCGGCAGCGTTCGTACGAGACCCGCGAGGGCGAGAAGCGGACCGTTTACGAGGTTACAGTGGATGAGGTCGGCCCCTCGCTGCGGTACGCGTCGGCCAAGGTCACGAAGACGGCCCGTTCGGGTGGCGGCTTTGGCGGCGGCGCGGGCGGCCCTGGCGGGTCGGGCGGGGGTTCAGGCCGTGACTCGGGTGGGTCGGCTGGGGCATCCGACGATCCGTGGGCGACGAGCGGGGCGGGCTCGGGCGGAGGCGACAGCTTCTCCGACGAGCCGCCCTTCTGACCCCGCGGCTCTGACCCTCGCCGGGGGCGAGTCCCGAACCTACGCGACAGAACAAAGAAGAACGCGACAGAACAAAGAAGAAACCGACAACGACCATCCCCGCCGCGGGCGGGGCTCTTGAGAGGGAGCACCACGATGGCCAAGGCACCGGCACGCAAGCCTAAGAAAAAGGTGTGCCTTTTTTGCCAGGAGAAGATTTCCTACGTCGACTACAAGGACATCGGGCTGCTGCGGAAGTTCATTTCCGACCGCGGCAAGATCCGGGCCCGCCGGGTAACGGGCAATTGCACGCAGCACCAGCGGGACGTCGCCTCAGCGATCAAGAACGCCCGTGAGATGGCCCTGCTGCCGTACACGAGCACCGCGCGCTGAGGAGGTATCTGGCGATGAGTCGCACACCCATGAAGCTCATCCTCACCCACGAGGTCAGCGGCCTTGGAACGCCGGGTGACATCGTCGAGGTCGCGGGGGGTTATGGACGCAACTACCTGATCCCGCGCGGCTTGGCGATGCGCTGGACGCGGGGCGCGGAGAAGCAGATCGACCTGATTAAGCGAGCCCGCTCGGTACGTGAGATCCGCGGACTCGACGACGCCAAGCGGGTCGCGGGGCAGCTTGCCGGGTTGACCGTGCGCTTGGAGACCAAGGCGGGTGACAGCGGGCGGCTGTTTGGCTCGGTATCCGCAGCGGACATCGCGGCAGCCGTGCGAGCCGCCGGAGGTCCGGAGCTGGACAGGCGCCGCATCGAGGTTCGCAGCCCGATCAAGACCGTCGGCGCGCACCAGGTTGCGGTGCGGTTGCATCCCGAGGTCAGCGCAACGCTCGATATCGAGATCACCGGGGCCTGAGGGCGGCGACACCGCTGTCACCGCGTGTCCGAAGCGGGGGGCGGATCGCGCGGCGCGGGTCCTGCTGGCGAGGATCCTGGTGAGGCGGATCCTGCTGGCCCGGGTGGCGCCGTCGCGGCGGAGCCGTAGTCGGCTGCTCGCCTTGCGAGGTCAGGGTCCAGATCACCGACCAGAGTCCAGACCAGTGCGACCCGCCCGGTCAGCTCCATGGCGGTCAGCGACCCCGGTTTGGCAGCCGCGAGCTCGTCGATCGCCTGGGTGAGCCTCGCGACCTGATCCGAGGCAGCTGGGCCGTTCTCATCCGAACACACGTTCGGATAATACCGCTCCGGGGTGAACGCTGCCCCGCGAACGCGGATGATGGCCGGAGGTTCTCCGGTGGCGGGGCGAACCCGCCTCGTGGGTAAGCACCGCGAGAAGCAGGCTGCGGACCTGCGGGGTGGCGGCGAACAGGCTGGGGTATCAACGGTCACGCGGCCGGCATAAAGGTGCCGAAGGTCGCCCCGTAGATGGCGCCCCACCCGGTCATCGCCCGCGTCGCCGCGCGGGCTCTGGCGATGTCGCCCGTACCGAAGTAGCACCAATAATCAGCTGGCCCGCGATCGCGATCGCGCCGAGGGCGAATGCGAGCAGTGTCCAGCACCTGGCCGCCATCTGATGGGCGGCGATGGCGGCGTCGCCGTGCCGTGCCGCGACCGCGGTCGTCAGAATAAGCGCGGCCTGAAGCGCGAGCGTGCGCACGACGAACGCGGCCCCGGCAGCGCGGCCCCGGCAGGGGGCGACGCGCAGCCCGGTGAGAAGCGCAATCCGAAGGATCTCCCCGTCGTGCGGGTTGCGGGCTGCGGTTGCCAACAGGCTCGCGCGCGATTCGGCTGCGTCGCGCAGGCGCCATCTGGGGCACGATGCGACGCTACCTGGCGATCCAAACCACTGCGCAGACGCGCTCCAGACCACTTCCGTAGCCGATCTGGACCATTCCTCCGGTCGAGGGTGGGCTTTACATCAACGCGCGGCATGGACCCATTGGCAGGGGCTGCCCGGTATCGCTGTCCGGTGTCACAGGCGGGTCACTTGTGGATAACTAATTTGCATCTGTGGACGGGCATGTGGCTCGGTGACTTTTTCTTGCGCACAGGGAGTGGATGGCATTCATGCTGGTCAGCGCACATCATTGGTCAGGATCTCGCAGCTATTCCCCACCCTTGTCCCCAGGCATCGCACAGCCGGGCCGGCGTGTCTGCACACCTCATCCACAGACCTGTGCACAGCTGAATTTGGCCTGCCGACCGCTGCCCGCGAAACTGTCAGACCTGTCCGCTAGATCTATATGGACTTGATCTACAGCGGCCAGGATCCATGGCGGCGGCCAGTGCGGCAGCCGCTAGTTGCGCTCGTGGGGGAGGCGGTGGAGGGTGCCGTGAGCGTCGCGGAGATCGCTTCCCGCGGTGGGGAGTTCGAACGGACGCCACCGCATGATGTGGCCGCCGAGCAATGCGTGCTCGGCGGGATGCTGCTGTCCAAAGACGCCATCTCTGACGTGATCGAGGTGATCCATCCGCAAGACCATTACCGCCCCGCCCATCAGATCATCCACGAGGTCATCCTCGACCTCTACGCCCGCGGTGAGCCGGCCGACGCGGTCACCGCCGCCGCTGAGCTGACCAAACGTGGCGATCTCAGCCGCGCCGGGGGAGCGCCGTACCTGCATACCCTGATCGCATCGGTGCCGACCGCGGCCAACGCCGGTTATTACGCCCGGATCGTCCGTGAGCGCGCGATCTTGCGGCGGCTGGTTGAGGTGGGCACGAGGATCGTGCAACTTGGCTATACGGGCGACGGCGACGCGGACGAACTCGTCGACCGTGCCCAGGCCGAGGTGTACGGAGTCACCGATCGGCGGGTCAGCGAGGACTACCTGCCGCTGTCCGAGATCATGCCGGGCACGCTGGATGAGATCGAGGCGATCGGCAGCCGCGGCGGCGGCATGGTCGGCGTGCCGACCGGGTTCGGTGACCTCGATTCGCTCACCAACGGCCTGCACCCGGGCCAGATGATCGTGATCGCCGCGAGGCCGGCTGTTGGTAAATCGACGCTTGCCCTCGACATCGCGAGGGCGGCGGCGGTGCGGAACGGGCTGGCCACCGTGATCTTCAGCCTGGAGATGGGACGCAACGAGATTACGATGCGACTGCTGTCGGCCGAGGCCCGGGTGCCGCTGCACACGATGCGCACCGGGCAGATGAGCGACGACGACTGGTCGAGGCTGGCACGACGGATGGGCGAGGTGGCGGAGGCCCCGCTGTTCATCGATGATTCGCCCAACATGTCCATGATGGAGATCAGGGCCAAATGCCGCCGCCTCAAGCAGCGGCACGACCTGCGGATAGTGATCGTCGACTACATGCAGCTGATGAGCTCGCCGAAACGGGTCGAGAGCCGGCAGCAGGAGGTGTCCGAGATGTCGCGGGCGCTCAAGCTGCTCGCGAAGGAAATCGACGTCCCCGTGATCGCCATCTCACAGCTCAACCGCGGCCCCGAGCAGCGCAACGACAAGCGACCTCTCTTGTCTGACCTGCGGGAATCGGGCTGCCTGACGGCGGAAACTCGCATTCTGCGGGCTGACACAGGTGCGGAGGTCTGTCTTGGCGAGCTGATGGCGTCGGGGGAACGCGACATCCCCGTCTGGTCTCTTGACGAACGGTTGCGCTTGGTGCCAGCCACAATGACTCATGTATTCCGCAGCGGGGTGAAGGAAGTCTTCCGCGTCAGGCTAACGTCCGGCCGCGAGGTTCAAGCAACGGCGAACCACCCGTTCCTCACCTACCAGGGCTGGCGGTCACTCGACTCGCTAAACCCTGGTCTGCGCGTTGCTGTGCCCCGCAAGCTGGCGGTCCCGGTGATTGCACGCAGGTTGCCCGAACCTGAGATCATCATGCTCGGGCACATGCTCGCAAACGGATCGTCTGCAGAGTCCCAGCCGATCCGCTATGCGAGTGAGGATGAATCCAACATTGCCGCTGTGGCTAACGCGGCAGAACACTTCGGGATCATCGCCATCCGCGATGAACATGAGGCAGCACAGTGCACTTCGCTGCGGCTGCCAGCGCCAGATCGTCCGACTCACGGGAGACGCGATCCAGTCGCGGCATGGCTCGATTCACTTGGACTCTTCGGTCTTCGTAGTCACCAGAAATTTGTACCGGCTCCTATCTTCTCCCTGCCCAGGCAGCAACTCGCGCTGTTCCTACACCATCTGTGGGCTACCGACGGGTCTGTAACCGTAGGAAAGACGGGGTTCGTGCGAATTTACTACGGCACGACAAGCGAACGCCTTGCACGTGACTTGCAAACCCTATTGCTGCGGTTTCATATCACATCCCGCCTGCGTCCGGTCGGCAACACTTACGGCCAGGCCCAATGGACCTTGGATGTGCGCGGCGTTGAAGACCAGCGGCGTTTCCTCCGTGCGGTCGGGGCACACGGCGAGCGGAAGGCGGGAGTAGCGAAGGCGCTCGGACGGCTGGAATCCGTAACAGCCGCTGGCCGCTTTGACGCGGTGCCCGCTCGCTTTGACGCGGTGCCCGCTCGCTATGACACGGTGCCCGCTCGCTATGACACGGTGCCCGCTCGCTATGACACGGTGCCCGCTCGCTTCGACACGGTGCCCGCTCGCTTCGACACGGTGCCCGCTCGCTTCGACACGGTGCCGACTGGAGTATGGGAGCGCGTCCGCAGGGTGATGAATGAGCGCTCTGTTAGCTTTTCGGAAATACGAGCAAACATAGGGACCACGAGCGGAGGAGATCTTAATCCGAAGGTCAGTCCAACTCAGACGCGGGTGGGCCGAATCGCTGAGATCCTGCGAGATGATGACCTGGAGATGCTTGCGACTAATGATGTGTTCTGGGATGAAATTGCGTCTGTTGAGAGCCTCGGAGACCAGGCTGTTTATGATGCTACGGTACCTGACTTCCACAACTTTATTGCGAATGGAATAAACCTGCACAATAGCATAGAGCAGGATAGTGACGTTGTTATCCTGCTGCACCGCGAGGACGCGTACGAGCGGGAGTCCCCCCGGGCCGGTGAGGCCGATCTGATCGTGGCCAAGCACAGGAACGGGCCGACCGCCACGGTCACCGTCGCCTTCCAGGGCCATTACAGTCGCTTCGTCGACATGGCACCCGGATGAGAGAACCAGCAGGCACAGAGAACCAGCAGGCACAGAGAACCAGCAGGCACAGAGATGGGCGCGATGCGGCAGATCGGGGTGGTGGAGCGGCGGGCACGCATCGCCGTGCGACACCATCTGGCCCCGGCGGCGCGGGCCGCGACGGCCACCGACGTGGCCAGGAACCTGGTGGGCCTGCACGCCACCGACCCCGCGTCCGCTTCCTCGCGATCCAGGCCCACGCACAGGCGCGACCGGCGCCCGAGGCAATCGAGCGCCCTGTACGAGTACCGGTCGCTGATCCGCATGCTCGGCATGCGCCGGACCATGGTTCGTCGGCGGCCACGGCACTGCGTTGACTGATCGTTCCGGCAACATCGGCCCGACGGTGTGGTGGGATGGGCGGGTTGCCCGAGGCTGGGCGCAGCGAGCGGGCGGCGAGATCGTGTACCAACTGCTGGAGGACGCGGGCACGGCCGCCGTTGGTGCGGTGGAGGAAGACGCCGAACGGCTGCGCGGCTGGGTCGGGTCCATGCGGGTGATACCGCGCTTTCGCACGCCCCTGGAACGGGAGCTTGCTGGCTGAACCTGCGGCCACCTGACTGGACCGCGGCTGCAAGCTCACCCACCCACCCATCCGGTCACGGCCCACAGCTCCGCCGGACGCGGATGCGGGCGCCGCTTAACCGTCTTGTGGCTTGGCGCAGATGCAGAACGGATGCCCAGCAGGATCGGTCAGCACCCGCCAGCGGTCGCCGCCCGGCTGGAATTCCGCCGCGACCGCGCCAAGTTCCACGCACCGCGTCGAGGCCTTGTCGAGATCGTCAACGTACAGGTCGAGATGGTATCGCTTGGGTGTGGAAGGGTCGGGCCAGCGTGGTGGCTCGTATCCGGCGATCTGACCGAAGCCGATCGAGGTGGTCCCGTCGCTGATCATCGCGTACTCGTCCTGGCTATGAGTGATCTGCCAGTCGAGCAGATCATGGTAGAACTGCGCGAGCGCGGGCGGGTCGTCGCAGTCGAGGTTGACTATGGCCAGGGTTGCGATCGCAGTCATCGTCACTGTGCCTCTCGTATCTGGGTTCATACGCCTTGGGCGCGGACGCCGCGGATGGCCTCACGTCCGGCGACATTCCCCTATCATGGCCGACGGAACTGACATCTTCTGTCACGTATCTTTCCGATCGCGCCACTGTCACCGATGCGCGTTCATCATCCCGTAACCTTGTCGGTACCTAGCACGGAAAACGCACCTTGATCATGAAAACAACGCCAGTGCTAGGGCGTCGGAGGACCTTTTGGACGGCCGACTTGACAACCGAGTGTTACCTGCGGTCTTCTTACGGTCATGCGACTGAGCGCACAGCGTCACCGGCGCGGCGTACCCAACTGGGTCGCCGGGTTCGCGGTGTTCGCGGTGTACGCCAGGTGCGCTGCGCCACGCGGTCGCGGGTGCGGCAGTTGTCTTTCGTGTTGTCGTTGACGGCCATTCCCTCCTGACGACCGTCGCCCGGCCCCCGTGCCGGGCGCCACACGAAAAGACCAGCGATGAATCCCGATGTTTCGACTGCTCCAGAGGTGGCTCAGCTCGCCTGGATCCCCGCATCCGCGCCGCCGTTCGGGAGTACGGGCGCAGCCACCGGTCGGCTGACGGCAGGTCGTCTGGCTGCCCTGGTGCGTGCCGCGGCCGCCGACCCCGCCCGGTGGTGGCATCTGGTCCGCTTCGACCCGCGCTCCCCGGTTCATCTGCGCCTCGAGGCGCTCCCTGGCTGCGAGGTGTGGCTTGTCACCACGCCCCCAGGCTACCGAGGCTCGTGGCACGACCACGGCCCGAGGTGTGAGGCACTCACCGTGGTCGCGGGCGAACTGGCGGAGCGCACCATTACGGCTGCGGGGGCGGCGGACAGGCCACTGCTGCCGAACAGGGTGCGCGTGCGGGGCCGCGCCCATCTGCATGAGACGGTCAATCCAGGTACCTGCTACGCCATCAGCCTGTGCGCCCACGCGACCGCTGCCGCCCCTGCCGCGCTGTCCGGCTGAGGCCAGTTCGCGGCGGCGTGCCGTGTCCCGCTGGTGCTGGCCAGCCCTCGCTTCCTGCCGCCCCGGGGCGACGGCGAACGGCGGCAGAGTCTTGCAGAAGCTGCGTAGTTCACCGTTTGTGCTGCCGCGCCGCGACTGGGGCGGTATAACCACTGGGGGATCTCTGCTGGCAGGTCGGGAGGATCGTGCAGCGCAGCCGCCCGGGTGGTGCCTCCCGGATTCCCGTTGGCCGTGGGCGGGCCGTTGCGTTCGCGGGCCGGATTTCCGCGGGCGGGACCGCGGTCGCGGTCGTCATTTGCCTCATCGCGGCGTTGATCGCCGGGGTGTCGCTGTCGCACGGCGCCCGCACAGCCGCAGCTCCTGAACCCACGCGCCCCGCGCCCGCGAGCCGGCCGGGTAGCCGCCCGCAGCCTTCCCCGGCACACCGCATCGCGACAGCCATCCCGGCGGAACTGACCCAGGCCGTCAGGCACATGATGTCCGTGCAGCAGGGATCCGCGGCGCGCCGCGATTACGGCACCGAAGTGACGGACACGCCGCTTGTGCAGATGACACGGACCAGTGCCGATCGATCCTGGGTTTTCGGGACAACGGTGATCCCGGTCCCCGCGGGCAGCGCCGCACCGCCGTGGACCGCCTTGTTCGTCGCGCACGCAACCGGCGGGCGCTGGGACATCGCCTTGTCGGGAACCCCCGGTTTCGTGCCCATGCTCGCCCCGGCGACAGTGCTCACCGCGGCGGAGAAGCAACTGTTCGCTCGGTTCAGCGTCGTGCAGGCCCCTGCGGCGTCCGGTCCTTCCGCTCCGACGGTGAGCAGCGCACCGCTCACCCCTGCGCCAGGAGGTCGCGGCAGCGCGTCTTCGCCGGTCGCTTCCTCGTCCCCTGGTGGTACCTCGCCGTCGCCCGGTGGCGCCTCGCGCGCACCTGCGGCCCCTGGTGCCTCGGGCCTCGGCCTCCCCTGGCGCGCCGGGCAGTCGTGGCGGCTCGTCGCGGCTTTCAGCGGCGGCGGCAGCGGGCAGACAGTGTCGATGCTCGCCTTCTCCGGTGGTGACGGACGGGTTCGCGCGGCTGGCCCGGGGCGCCTCTACCGTTTCTGTGGCGGACCCGGCAGTGACGCACTGATCGAGGTGATCCATCCCGATGGATCGGCGACCGAGTACTACCAGCTCAGGGCCGAGACACGGATCGCGGACGGCAGCCTTGTCACGGCCGGAACCTATCTAGGGAGGGCCGGCACGTCGATGCCTTGCGGTGGCACCGTGCCGGGCCCGGGCCCGGGCCCGGCACGGGGCGCGGGCAAAGGGACGAGCGGGCGGCCACGCACCCCGCTGCCGGGTACAGTCGCGTTCGCCGTGCTCGGCAACGGAGGGGTGATGAACCTCATCGGCCTGACACTGGGCGGGTGGACCTTCCACGCGCAGGCAAAACCGCCGCTTGTGTGGGCTCAGCGCGCCGCGGTCCGGGCGATGATCGGCGGGCTGCTGGTGAACCATGGTGCGGCCACGCCCGCCGCCGTGACCGCGGCGCCGAGTCCCGCGCCGAGTCCCACGCCGAGTGTCGGCCCGTGGCCGCCAACCTCGTAGCATGCGGCCGGCGAATCCTGAGCCAGGGCGCCGGGCCTTCCGGCCTGCTTACGTCTCTGACCTGGGAAAATGATGTCCTTCTGACGCCTTTATATCGTTTCGTTGCGAGGCTGGAATGTGCAGCGGTAGCATCATTTATGGCCAGGGGATGTTGTCCTGTTACTAGCTTGCAGCTCGTAAATAGGGGCATGCGGATCCTGGCGCCTGCGTCTGGCGCTGTGGCCAAATATCGGGTGTCATGTCACCCCCTTTTGTGGGAGGCAGCATGTCAGCGAGGAGCGGCCAATTGCGGGACCGGCGGCAGTTCCGTCAGAAAAAGCACGTCAGCAGGGCTCGCCTGATTGTCTCGACCGTCGTCATCGTCGTCTTCGTCGCGGGGACCTTGGCGGGCGACACTAAGACCGGCGAGCGGATTGCTGACGCGGCGCAACGATTCCTGACCTTCTACTCAGGCGTATTCGCGCTCGTGGCGCTTACCGGCGCGGTCGTCGCTGGCTTGGCCGCGACGGACCGCATCGTAATGTCTGCGGGAAAACGCATCGTCGGGCAAGCGGTGCACCGAGCCATGGCGTTCATGGCGGTTGCGTTCCTGGTGACACACATAGCCATGGAAGTAGTGGTAGGCAAGTCGAAAGCCATCGATTCTGTCGTTCCTTTCTTGGCTCATGGCAAAACCTTCTATGTGGGCCTCGGTACCATTGCCTCTGACTTGATCATATTGATCGCTGCGACCGGGATAGCACGCAGAAGTTTCGCAGAGAAGTCCAGCCCATTTGTCTGGCGCGTTCTCCACGGTTCTGCTTATCTGGCCTGGCCGCTATCGATAGTGCACGGCCTCGTGGCAGGCCGTCATCCCAAGCCTTACGTCAGCTGGAGCTATGGTGCGTGCCTGCTCGCGGTTTGCCTCGCGCTCGTTCTGCGGAGCGCCGCGACCGTCCGGCCGCGTCAGGCCACCGCTCAGGCGTGGCCCGACGACACGGGCGCGCCGACCCCGGCAGCTGCCAGCGTCGCGGCGCAGGCCTATGTCCTGCACACTCAGCGTGCCGCGGCGATGGCAGGAATCTCTCCAGGTGTGCCCGCGGGTCTGTCCGCCGCTGCCGCACGGCAGGCGGCGCCGTGGCCCGGAGTCGCCGCATCGCAGTGGCAGTCGACGCCAGTACGTGGCATACCGGTGTCACCCGGCACGCCGGTGCTGCCTGGGACGGTGACGAATACCCCGGCGGGGGGTATGCCAGCGGCCCCGGCCACGCAGTACCACACGCCATCGGGTGCGATGCCTGTCGCACCTGGCGCCGTGACGCATACCCCTGCTGGTGGAATGCCTGCGGTTCCAGGGACGTCGCACTACACACCTGCCGGTGGGATGCCGGCGGCTGGGACGCACACACCCGCCGGTGGGATGCCCGTTGCGCCTGGGACGGTAGCGCACACTCCGGTAAGCGGGATGCAAGCCGCGTCCGGGATGCAGCGCCACGCATCGACCGGTGGCATGCCCGTGCAGCCCGGACTTCCATACCACCCACCGGCGGGCAGGATGCCTCCGAGACCGGGCCCGCCATACCTTGCCCCCGTTGGCGGGCCCGCGGAGATCGGCGCCGTGCCAGGAGCGCAGTACCGGGCTCCCGCCGAGTGGGTGCCGGCGGCGGCGGAAATGGATCCGCCGGCCGAATATGAAGCGGTCCATTACCAGGTACAGGCCTTGTATCCGGTGCCGCCCGACGACCAGGCCGGATGGGCCCCCAGATGATGAAGACACGGTTGGCGACGGAGGTCGTCCAGATCGGGACGCCGCGCCTGACTTCCGGCCTCGACCGGATGTTTCGCTTGGACCTGGCCGCTCATCTGGAGATACACGGGCCGTTTCCCCGGCTGACGTTCAGGCAATTGATGGCCATGGCCGAGCAGGTCGATCTCAGGGGCCGCGGCGGCGCCGCTTTCCCGCTCGCCCGAAAGATGAAGGCCGTGTCCGAATCCTCGAACACGGACAAGTCGAGGACGGTGGTACTGGTCAACGCCGCGGAAGGCGAGCCGGCTAGCGCCAAGGACACGATGCTCCTTATCCGGTCGCCGCACCTGGTGCTCGGGGGAGCGCTCCTCGTCGGCCGGGCGCTACGTGCGCGGGAGATCGTCGTCGGCGTCGCGAGCGGCTCACCCGCGGCGAAGTCGGTTCTCGCCGCCGCTGCTGAATCGGGCCTGAAGCGGCAGTTGCGGGTGGTCGAGGTGCCAGACCGGTTCATCTCAGGCGAGGGTGGAGCGCTCGTCAACGCGGTCAACGGCAGGCTCCCGGTGCCACCGGGACGTAAGACGCGGGCAAGCAGCCGCGGCGTGGACGGCCTGCCCACGCTGTTGTCCAACGCGGAGACGTTCGCCCAGTTGGCGATGCTGGCGCTACTTGGCCCCGAAGAGTACGGGAGGGCAGGGCCGGAGAACGAGCCTGGCACGATACTGCTGACCGTGAGCGGTTCGGCGAGGAAGCCAGCGATTGTCGAGACACCGGCCGGTGTACCCCTCGGCGCGATCCTCGATCTCTGCGAAGCCAATATCGGGGAGGGAGTCCTCGTCGGCGGCTATCACGGCATGTGGCTGCCGCCTGCCGTCGCAGTGAACGTCGGCGTTTCGCGTTTGAGCATGGCCGATGCAGGAGGCGTGCTCGGCGCGGGCATTGTGGCGCCGCTCGGCGCGGGGACGTGCCCGCTTGGTGAGGTGGCCCGCGTAGCGAGTTACCTGGCCGGGGAATCGGCCGGGCAGTGTGGTCCATGCAAGCTCGGGCTGCCCGGTGTGGCGCGAGCGCTGACGGCGCTGGCCGACGGCTCAGGCGGGATGGACGCGCTCGAGACCGCGCGCAGATCAGCCAACGCGGTGCGCGGCAGGGGCGCGTGCGCCCACCCAGACGGCACATCGCGTTTCGTTCTTTCCGCACTCAATGTGTTCACAGACGACGTCGCCGCCCACGTCTTTCATGGTTCCTGCGGGCGACCCGTGCGCGGCGTCCTGCCCCTGGAATCGGAAGAGGATCAGCCGAGGCTCCAAGTTGACTGGACACGCTGCGAGGGCCACGGACTGTGCGCTCAACTGGTTCCTGAACTCATCCACATCGACCGCAACGGATACCCGGTGTTCCTCGACGCCCCGGTGCCGTTTTGGTTGCGGCGCGAGGCTCAGCAGGCGGTGGAGATGTGCCCGGCGCTCGCACTCCGGCTCGCCCAGACGCAAGGTCCGTCCCAAGGGCAGTCGGGCCAGCCGAGCCTGTCCATCGCGCAATCTGGCCCGACCATGCTCCAACTACCCGCAGGAAAGGAGGACTAGCTAGTCCTCAGGTCTTGGTGGCGTGAGGTGGCCACGAAACGAGGTGCGGGGCGTGCCGCCGCCCGTTGGTGGCTGGGCTGGTCGCGGGGGTGCGCCGCGGCCGTTGGGCGTGTCGAGTGTGCTGCCCGCGTTGCCGCGGCCGCGGCGCGCCTCCAGGGTGCCTGGCCGACGGTGCGGGTGTCCAGCAGGTTGCTGGTTTGGGGGGCGCGGCGCGGGCCGGCGCGGAAGGGTGGACTGGGTGTGCTGCCCGTGTCGCCGTTGCTTGCTTGTGTCTGCGTGGCCGGTAGCTGGTCTGGCGCCGGGAACGATCAAGTGGGCTGGGTATTGTCGCTGCGTGCACGCCGATCAGATTTGGCTTTCCGCTGTTTCGTCCCCCGGGCAGCCTCGCCATTTCGCCTTGAGCAGGAAGGTGGGGCCAGCATGGCCAAGAAGAAAAGCACGGAGCCGGCGGAGCGTGGCGGCGATCCGGCGGAGGTGACCGGTGAGCCGGCAGAGGTGACCGGTGAGCCGCTGGAGGGGGCCGGCAGGGCGGCGGCGATCGATGTGGCCAAGGACAGCGGGATGGTGTGCACCCGGGTGCCGCACGAGTCGAAGGCGGGCCGGCGCCTGCAGCGGGTCTGGCCGGTGACTGCGCGCTACGCGGACGTGGTGGCGCTGATGGACGAGATGGTGTGCCTGGGCATCCAGCGGCTGGTGCTGGAGAGTACGCCGGGGCTACTGGCGGATCTGGGTGCGACGTGAGGTCGCACTGTCTGAGTGAGATAACTGGAATGAAGGGTCGATTGATCGGCAGTTAAATCCGGGCGAGTGCTCAGCGCCCGTTCCCGCTCCTGGCATGCGTCGCTGGTAACGGCGGGGTGTGAAGCCCGGGAGAAAGCCCAAGGACCGGCGTTCCATCCGCTGGTCACAGGCAAGGGAAAGACCGGAAAGGGTGAACGAGAGTGAATCTCTGCAAGCTCCGTTAGCCAGAACTCCGGAAGATGGAAGCAGTACCGGGGGAAAGGACCCGCCGCTGGGAGGCGGCAGTGGTGGCTGAAGTCCAGATGACAGCCATGAGAGCACCACGGTCCCGGAGTAAAGGAGGCACCCGACAGGCCGGGACGGCCACGTGAGGCCAGGCTGCCCAGCCGTTACAGTCTACGCGGATGATTTCGTGGCACTGTGCCACAGTCGCCAGCAAGCGGAGGCGGTCCAGGGAAAGCTCAGCATATGGCTGAAGGAAAGGGGCCTGTCCCTCAACAGGGAGAAGACCCGGATCGGCGGTGTAAGCGACGGCTTTGATTTCCTCTCCTTCAACATACGCCGCTACCGGACCAGCCAGGGCAGCAAGGCCCTCACCAGGCCCAGCCGCGATGCGATGAAGAAGATCCGGCGGAGACTCGCCGACGAGCTGCGCGCCATGCGCGGCGTCCCTGAAAGCCAGGTCATCTACACGCTGAACCCGGTCATCAGGGGCCAGGCGAACTATTACCGGTCCGGGGCGTCCAAGAAGTCCTTCCAGTCACTGGACAACTACCTGTGGCAGCAACTCTACAAGTGGGCTCGCCGCAGGCACCCCAAGAAGGGCCGGAGATGGGTCACCGCCCGCTACTTCGGCCAGTTCAACCAGCACAGGCGCAACCGGTGGGTCTTCGGCGACCGGGAAACCGGCGCCTACCTGCACAAGTACGCCTGGACCAAGATCGTCCGGCACGCGCCGGTCCCCGGCAGGCACTCACCCTATGATCCTGCCCTGGCCCAGTTCTGGGCCGACCGGCGTCGCAAGCAGAAACCCCCGCAGCTGGCCCCGACATGGCAGAAAGCCCTGCGCGACCAGCAGGGGCTGTGCCCGCTATGCCGGGAACTGCTGCTGTTCGCCGACCGCGCGCCCGACTCCCCCGACCAGTGGGAGACCTGGTACGCGGCCGTCGGCAAGGCGATGACCCGCCAGGCCATCACCGACACCAGCACCGGCCGGACGAAACACCGCCTCGTGCACGCCTACTGCGCTCGCCGCCACCCAGACGGCGAACGCGACGGCACGGAACAGCAGACTGCACGTACCTGACCGCCCTCGCGGGCTGCTTGAGCCGTGTGCCGCGATGAGCGGCAAGCACGGTTCTGAGGAGGGGAGCGCCGGAAAACGGCGCTCCCTATCCGACTACTACCTGGCCGAGGCCGCGGGGCTGCAGGTGTGGCTGGTCAACGCCCGCGACGCCCGGCACCTGCCGGGCCGGCCGAAGACCGGCAAGCTGGACTGCGTGTGGCTGTGCAAGCTGAACGAGCGGGGCATGCTGCGCCGCTCGTTCGTGCCGCCCGAGCCGATCCGGGACCTGCGGGCGCTGACCCGGCTGCGGTCGAGGTTGGCCGCCGGCCAGGTCCGGCACCAGAACCGGATCGAGAAGGTCCTCGAAGACGCGCTGCTGAAGATCTCCTGCGTGATCTCCGATCTGATGGGGCAGTCCGGGCGGCGGTTCCTGGCCGCGGTCATCGCCGGCGAGCGCAGCCCCGCCACGCTGGCCGCGCTGGGCGACCGGCGGCTCAAGGCCAGCACGACCGAACTCGAGGCTGCGCTGACCGGCCGGTTCCGCGATGTCCACGCCCTGGAGACTGGCGTGCTGCCCGGCCTCATCGATGGCCTGACCGGCAAGATCGCCCAGCTCGATAAGCAGATCACCGCGCTGCTGGCGCGCATCCCAGGCATCGCCGGGGCGTGCACCTTGTGCGGGGAGATCGGCGGCGGCCACGCCCCGTCCTGCGCGGCCCCTCCGGTGCTGCCGGTCATCGAGCGGCTCGATGAGATCACTGGCATTGGCATCGACGGCGCCCAGGTCATCATCGCCGAACTGGGCACCGACATGACTCAGTTCCCCACTCCCGGCCACGCCGCGGCCTGGGCCAGGCTGACCAGCCGCACCATCCAGTCCGGCGCCACCACCAAGACCGGCCGGGCCGGCAAGGGCGACCCCTACCTGCGCGCCGCGCTCGGCCGCGCGGTCATGACCGCCTCCCGGACCGGCACCTACCCCGGCGAGCGGTACCGGCGCATCGCCCGCCGCCGCGGCAAGCAGAAAGCCATCGTCGCAGTCGCCCGCACCATCTGCGAGATCGCCTGCCTGATCATCGCCGACCCCGGCGTCCGGTTCATCGAACTCGGCCCGGACTACTACGCCCGTTTCGACGCCGGCCGCCAGACCCGCAACAAGATCCGCGAGCTGGAGCGGCTCAACCCCGGCATGAAGGTCACTCTCAACCCCGCGGTCCACGCCGCCTGACTGCTGTCCGCAATACCACCGCTACCCATCACCGTCTGGAGTGTCCCGGCCGCAAACCGTATCACCGCAGCTCACCCCTGGTGCCCGGCAGCCACCCGCCGCCAGGCGGTCGAGCCTTGCACCCCAGTACCCGTAGGTTTCCGGTCAGAGGGACGCTCTGGCCGCTTGCCGCCCCGACCGCCGACGCACAGCCGCTGCCAGCACTGATGACCGACACGGTGCCCCGAG
>Ga0335078_10000901_pt1 | contig 45204 bp, 24 predicted proteins | sample Lox_Sample_32_FD_206711 | JGI IMG/M metagenome (GOLD analysis project Ga0335078, IMG submission 206711) | Soil microbial communities from Loxahatchee National Wildlife Refuge, Florida, United States - Lox_Sample_3.2 | ecosystem: Environmental > Terrestrial > Soil > Wetlands | place: USA...
TTGACGGTAGCAGCCTCGCTGTTCCCGGAGCGCGGCTGGGAGAACCGCTTTTTCGTGGACGCGCCAAGAAAAATCTTTGCGCATCTTGTGAACCTGAAGCCGACGCCGGAACAGCTTACGCACTGGATGTGCCACGAGCAGGAGATCGACGCCCGCGTGCAGGGTACGGAGATGTGGGCCATGATTCATTCGACGGCACCGAATCAGAGGTCAGGGGTGATGGGTTCGCTGAATATGGTTGCCGATGCGTTCCGGCTGCTGCCAGCGGAGCGCGAAACAAAGCGCCGCTGGAGCGCGTATGAGTGGAGCCAGGAGCGGCGCGGATGGATTTTCCTTACGTCGAAGCCGACGGTGAGGGAGCGCCTGCAGCCGCTGCTAAGCCTGTGGCTCGACCTGTTAGTGTTGCGGCTGATGAACGAGGGCGGGAGCGGCGCACGGAAGACGTGGTTCGTGCTGGACGAGGTAGCAACGCTGCAACGCTTGCCGCAGCTTACGACGGCGATCACCGAGAGCCGGAAATCGAACTGCCCAATGGTCCTTGGCTTTCAGGGCAAGGCGCAGGTGGAGACGCTGTACGGGCATATCGCCGAGGCGATGCTGTCGCAACCCGCAACGAAGATCTTCTTCAAAACGAGCGAGCCTCATGCGTCGGAGTGGATCTCGAAATCCATCGGCGAGATAGAAGTGGAACGCTTCCGGGAGAGCCGGACGCGGGGCGTGTTCCCGCAGCAGCGGGAGAACGAACAACGGGAAATTACGCGGGAGCCGCTAGTCATGGCGTCGGAGATCGGCGGCCTTGAGCCACTGCACGGGTACTTGAAGCACGGCAACTTGGTAGTACGGATGCGCATGCCGTATCTGACGCTGGACGAACCCGCAGAGAAATTCATCGAGCGGAAGATAACGACGCCGCCGGCAGTGACTCCGCCTGTGACGATGCCGGCGAGAGACCCGGAACCGGCGCAGGTGATTGCGCAGGCAGCGCCGCAGCGGAAACCAGTGCGCAGCGTCCAAAAGAAACAGGAGCAGGAACAGCGGCCCTCAGCGATGAACGAGCAGACGCCGTTCTTCGAGTGAAGCGATGATTACGCTGTCGAAACCGATTAGCTCTGGCCAGGCGCAGGCGTACCACCGGGAAGAGTTCGCAAACGCCAAGGAGAACTACTACACGGAAGGCGAGCGCGTGCACGGCGAATGGCAAGGGCAGCTTGCAGAGCGTTGGGGTTTGCAGGGTGAGGTTCAGGAACAGCAGTTCGCGCGGCTGGCCGAGGGCCAGCACCCGGAGACGGGCGAGCAGTTGGTGCGGCATCAGACGGCGCGCGAATACGTGAACGCCAATGGCGAAACCGTGCGCACGATGGAGCACCGGGCGGGATGGGATGCGACGTTCAGCGCGCCGAAGTCCGTCTCGCTGACGGCGCTTGTCGGCGGCGACGACCGCGTGCGCGAGGCCCACAGTGAGAGCGTGCGCACGGCGCTTGACGAGATGGAGAAATACGCCCAGGCGCGCATGGGCGGCAACGTCCCGGCGCAGACGACGGGTGCATGGGCCGTCGCCAAGTTCGAGCATGACAGCAGCAGGCCAGTCGATGGGTATGCGGCTCCGCAGTTGCACACGCACGCGGTGATCTTCAATATAACCGAAACTGCGGAGGGGCAGACCCGCGCACTTCAGCCGCAGGAGCTTTACAGGACGCAGCAGTATGCAACGGCGGTGTACCGCTCGGAGCTTGCAGCGCGGTTGCAGGACCTTGGCTACGAGATCGAGCGCGGCGCGCATGGTCAACCGGAGATCAAGGGTTACACGCGCGAGTATTTGGAGGCGTCGAGTCCACGACGGCAGCAGATCGAAGAACATATGGAAAAGGCAGGGGTGCGAGGGGCTGGCGCCGCGCAGATCGCGGCGCATCAGACGCGCGACGCCAAGCAGCCGCTCTCACATGAAGAAGTGCGAGCGCAGCATCAGCGACTCGCCGCCGAACACGGCCAGCAGCCGCAGCATGTTGTAAAAGAGGCGGCGCAGCGGCCCGGTGTGGAACTGAGGCCGGAGCAGGCGGGAGTTGCCGCCCAACAGGGCGTGGCCTATGCGCGCGAGCGCGGCATGGAGCGCGAGGCCATAGCCGATGAAAGAACGCTGATGCGCGATGCACTCAAGCACACGATGGGCGAGGCCAGGTTACTGGAGGTTCGTGCCGAGTTCGAGCAGCGTGCAGAACGCCAAGAACTGATCGAAGTGGAGCGCAGGCCGGGACTCGCAGGCCGCGCCTTCACGACGCCCGAGATGCAGGGTTATGAGCGCGAGCTGATCGAGCGGATGAAGCTGGGCCAGGGCACGCGCGAGGTACTGGCAGACGGCCCGGTACGTCAGCAGACGATGGAGCAGCATCCGCATTTAAGCGTAAGCCAGCGCCACGCGGTCGAAGACGTGCTGACAAGCCGCGACCGCATGATGGCGCTTGAGGGCGTAGCCGGGGGCGGAAAAACGACTTCTTTAGCCGCCGTCCGTGAAGGGGCCGAGCGCGCAGGCTATCAGGTGGAAGGACTCGCGCCGACATCGAGGGCCGCGCAGAAACTCTCCGAGGCTGGTATCGAGACTCAAACGCTGCAAAGGCATCTTGCGCGCGGCGAACAGGCCGACGAGGGACAGAAACGGCTCTACGTAGTCGATGAATCGAGCATGGCGAGCACGAAGCAGATACACACGTTCGTGGAGCGGCTGAAAGAAAACGACCGCGTGCTGTTCGTGGGCGACGTGCGCCAGCATGAGGCGGTCGAAGCAGGACGGCCCTATGCGCAGTTGCAGGAAGCGGGAATGCGCACAGCCCGACTGAATGAAATCATTCGGCAGAAAGACCCGGCTCTGAAAGAGGCCGTAGAGCAGCTTGCGCGCGGCGAAGTGCGCGAGGCCGTCAGGAATCTCAACAGCCAGGGCCGCGTGCATGAGATCGGCGACCGGCAGGACCGCATCAGCGAAATCGCTCGCGAGTATGTGCGCTCGCCTGAAAAGACGCTCGTCGTCTCGCCGGACAACGCTTCACGCCGCGAGATCAACGAGGCCATCCATCGCGCGATGCAGGGCGAGGGCAAGATCAGCAATAACGAGCAGCGCGTGCATGTGCTCTACGCACGGCAGGACGTGACCGGCGCAGACCGGCAGCACGCGCAGAACTACGAGAAGGGCGACGTACTGCGCTACTCGAAGGGCAGCAAGCCTCTCGGCATTGAGCCGGGAGAGTACGCGCGTGTGTCACGCGTGGACCGCGAAAGCAACACGCTCACCGTGAAGCGGCACGGCGGAGAAGAGCTGAGCTACGATCCGCGCCGCTTGCAGGGCGTAACGGTCTACCGCGACGGCGAGCGCAAGTTCGCGCAGGGCGACCGCGTGCAACTCACGGCTCCATACCACGAACAGAAACTCGCTAACCGCGAACTGGCGACCATCGAGCGGATCGAGGGCGACGGCAATCTGAAACTCCGCACGGACTCGGAGCGCGAAGTCGAGTTCAACGCGAGGCAGCATCCGCATCTCGATTATGGCTATGCGGTGACGAGCCACAGCAGCCAGGGCCAGACCGCCGACCGCGTGCTGATCCACGTGGACACGGAACAGGCTCCCGGCGAACTCGTCAACAGGCGCATGGCCTATGTCTCGGTTTCGCGCGCTCAGTTCGACGTGCAGATGTACACGAACGATGCGAAGGCGCTGGGGTATGAGTTGAGCCGCGACGTGTCGCATCCGACTGCGATCCAGCAAGAGCCAGCCGCAGCACAGAAAATCGAGCCGCAATCCGTGAGCTTAGAAGTGTCCCAGGGGCTGAGCGTTGGATAAGCGAGACGCTGCCGTCGGCAGTGGTGTAGTTTGCGAAACAAGCGACAAAACCAGGAATTAGGCTCCCTGAGCTTGTCTTCACACGTGTTACGAGCGCATCCAGCCCGGTCTTATGACTCCATGCCCCAGATAAATTTCTCCCACCAAGTTGCGCGACGAACAAAAATAACGAGTTCACCAGGCTTCGCTGTCGCGGCTCTTCTGCTGCAACTATTTTTGGCTACTAAGCCCGTGGCTACAATTGTAGAAACCGGATAGAGATGTTCATTCCCGTATGTCCGTGTACCGCTATCGTAGAGCTTTTGCCGCGTACAGGGTACCCAGTCCCCATTAACATTTCCCAACCCGTTAAAAACCAAAACCCCACGAACGTCTGGATTCGCAACGTATAAGTCGCCGTCCGCTGAGGCCGTCACAGGCGTTCTCCCGTTGAGGTCCGCATGTATCTTCCCATCCGGATCAGTGCGGTAGTCCACAAACGCCAGATTCATTCCGGACAGGTTCTTTCCTGTATGCCCATCAAGTACGCGCACATGAATAGTGACAGTCTGCGCGAGAACTCCGATTGGAGCGGCCACAAACAGGATGCAAGACAGCATGGTCGTTCTCAGCGCCGAGATTTGCAGACGTTCAAAGTTCACATAGTCCTCGTTGACAGTCCAATCAGCCGATGATCTCAACTGAGACGGAACACCGCGACCATAATAATTCAACTGCTTCACCCTGCCCGAGTGACCCGCAAACCGAAAATTGCACCGTTTTCTTGCCGTCGCGTTCATGACCGCTACGATACAAATCGTAATCATGGCCGAGTGGTGAGATTGGCAGCGACAGCAGATTTCGGTTCAGCCCTTTGTATGGTCTAATAAGGTGATGGCTTGATGGCGGAATCGGCATACGCGGTGGTCTCAAAAACCATTGGGAGCAATCCCGTGTGGGTTCAAGTCCCACTCAAGCCACCAGATCGAATTCCAGCCCTCTGCCGCTCCCCCAAAACCAGTGCAAATGATTTCCAATGGTAGTCAGTCGGGGCCAAGGCTGATCTTCGTAAAAAAGTCGAAATTTACACATTTTCTTCCACAGTTCTCTGTTATGGCTCGCTAACACACAGATAATACAATATTTACAGGCGTACTTGGAGGACTCAAAATCTGCCGGCCCTTGTGGTCATGGGGGTTCGACCCCCCCTCCCGGCACCATAGATAAACAGCTTTAGAATCAATTCATTGCGAAGCACTGAATTTCAGTGTGCCCAAAAGTGTGCCCAGAATGTGCCCATTTTCCCCTCACCAGCAACACGAAACAGTAAACAATGTTATCCAAATCATTACTAGGCGGCAGATCCTACTCCGAGAATCCAGAGGGAATTCTTTACGGCGAATTCGGCCCTCGCGATGTCGGCAACTATCCACGATGTTCTTTCCACGCATTCGCAAAAAGAGATGGCATTCACCAACGAAGATCTACGCGCCCTTTGACGGCGTGATTACGGCTCGCACTGTAGATACCGGTCAACTTATTAACCAGGGGGCGGGCACTGAGCTCTTCCACCTGCAGGCGCTCAACACGCTGCGGGTTTACACAAATGTGCCGGAAGCCTACACGGAATCGATCAAGCCGACGATGAAGGTGATGCTCACTTTCGCCGCGCATCCGGGCCAAACTTTTTCGGGAACGCTCGTGCGCACAGCAGACGCTATTGACTCTGTAAGCCGAACGCTGCTCGTCGAAATCGATATCGATACCGGCAAGGCTGGACTCATGCCAGATTCATTGGCGCAGGTGCATTTCAAAGGGCCAATCGCCCAGCAGAGCCTTACAGTGCCTGCCTCGGCGATCATCTTCCGCGGGGAAGGTTTGCGTCTGGGGACGGTCACGAAAGACAGCAATGGCAATACGGTCGCTCGCCTGGTTCCCGTCACCATAGGTGAGGGCGACGGTGCCACTGAGCAGATCGTGAGTGGGCTGAATCCAGGCAACCACGTCATTCAGGATCCGCCCGATTCGCTGGTCGAAGGACAGCGAGTGACGGTCGTGCATCCTCAGCATTGAAAATGCGGTTGGGCGGATCGAACACCGCCGGAGCGCTGACACAGCCAGTTTTTGCAGGCCCAACTCAACGAGCGCTTCGCTCTCGTCCAGATATACAACACCCTTGGAGGAGGCTGGCAGCAATAGATGCCTACCTGCTCCGAACTTCGCAACTGTGTCAGCGTTCCTCAAGGTGGATCGTTCCTGACATATCGCTCTCCAGTTTCCACCATTGCCCGTCTAGCTGTGCACGGACATTCTTGCCTCCGACCCAAACTCCACGCGAACCTTCAAATGCAGGCAACTCAACCTTTGCCGTCACGCCCGGCGGCAGAGTCACAGTCATCGCAAAGTTCGTTTCTCGTTTCCAGGCCACCGAGATTTCGCCGCGCGGAGTAGGGACTCGGCCTTCGACGCTAACCAGCGTTCCCGGATGCGGCTGGATCAACGCACCTTCCCAGCCTGGCTTGAGCACTCGCACACCCAACACGAAGCGTGGTAATAGGTTTGCCGGAGCTGCACCCCATGCATGGTTCCAGTCCTGATTCGGCTTGTAGGTCTGGTCCCACGCCTCCCAGGTAATCGTGGTGCCGCTTTCGACCATGTGCCGCCAACTGCGAGTTCCCGCGCCATCGATCAATGCAAGCGCGGCAGTGTCCTCGTCATTTTCGAATAAGCCTTCCAGGAGATACTGCGCTGCATAAACGGAAACCACCATGCCACGGTCCGCGAGCCATTTCGCCACTCGCGGCCTGTTCACGGCAGGAACCAACCCGAAAGCTAGTGGGAAGAGATTCGCATGTGCCGAGGTATGGTCTGTTCCCAAGCCGTCGCGATAAAGACCGCGCACCGGATCGAAGAGCTTCTCTTGGAACGCAGCCTGGGCTGATTTCTCACGCTCAGCAAACTTGGCGGCCTCTTCCTTCTTGCCTAACGCCTGGGCCAGTTCACTCATTTCGATGAGGGCGCGCAAATGGAAGGCATTGACCACCGTATTTACACCAGTAAAGACGTAGTTATCACGTTCCCCGGGCGGCCAGTCCACGGAGTCTCCACGTTCGATCTGTTTGGCCGTACTGGTAACGAGCCCGTCGGATCCTACCCGATCATCCAGCAGCTTAGTCTTCAGACTTTCATAGTGAGCCGCCAACCAGTTCTTGTCCCCTGTCTGCATCCAGTCGGCGTAGGCAATGAAGACCATATGCGGAGCCCACTCCGTCGGCCAGGTCGGGAATTGCATGAGCCGATCAAATGTTGCCCGAGGCATCCGGGCATCGGCGTCTCCGGCGTAGTAGCCCAACTGAGTCAGATAGGCGTCAGCCTCATAGGCCAAGCGCTCCCGATCTCCGTCCACAAAGATTCCGGCAAACGTCGTCGCTTTGATCGAGTAGTGACACAGATCCCAGATCTTGTTCAAGGTCTGGTCTGAAGAGTGAAAAGCCCCGGCTTCGTCATTCCAGGTGCGGTCGAAGGCAGCAAGCCGCCTGACTTCGTCCGCGTGCAACTCGCCCCGCCATCCCTTAATCTCGACCCAGCGAAAAGGCAACAAGACTCCCCACTCCGACGGGGTCAAGACGGCAGGAGGTTTGGTATTGCGTGCGTTCGCCAGTGGAGCAACACGCGTTGCCGCCGTCCCGTTCAAGCTGACCTTAACCTCGGCGTATCGTACAAATCCAGGAGGATGCGTATCCACGCGACCGTTCTTCAACGCCTCGCCGAACCGCGCCGTCACGTCCTGTTGTGAGCTCGCATTCGCATCTTCGGTCGAGGCTGCTGGACGAAGCATCAAATTCCCGAACGCTACGCGCCCAAAGTCGACCAGGAATATGCCATGCGCAACTTCCCTGATCTGTATCGGCGCCTGCTCGACCAAATGTGTGGCCGATTCATCCTGCGCTCTCGAAGACCGAATTGCAGGTCCGCACGCCGCGGTCATAATGAATCCAAGTATCACCGCGGTAATCAAGCACGGTCTATGCATACTTACTCCGTTGCTCTTCAACTTTCATGGATCATCAATTTAACTTAGTGAGCGCCTTTCCAATTCAAGGCGACTGCCCGATGACTTCAGGCCCTGGCAGTCACGTTGGCAATCTGCGATTCCATACATCTGGATCATGGGGTGCCGGCTTATCGGCTTTAGGCTGAGGCTTCAACCAAGATATGCAGGCCCGATCCTTCGATCTCAAGTGCGGACCCGCTGCTGACGTCCTTGATAGGCTTAAACGGTACGTAAAGCTTCGCCGCATTCACGTAACGGTGACTAAACTTCCACTCATACTTTCTGGGGGCATCCGAGTCGTTGACGACTACAATAGCCCGCCGCACGCCGGAAGAATCTCCGTGGACGGCATATCGAACCTCGGAAGACAGAGCGTTTTCGCTTTGCACCTCAAGTGACGACAACTCCGCGCCTTGGTTATCGTAGAACACGCCCAGGAAAATAATCGGCGCGAGTTCTTGCCGGATCCTTTCGATCTCGCGAAGGTACCTGGCGAGATCGCGGTAATGCGGGTCAGCAATCGTCCCCTGGTAACTCGATGGCTCAACGCAAATCACTGCCCCCGTCAAGACAGCCCCATTAATTGCTCGGAAATCGCAGGGTCTCGATACGTGTTGCACGGCCGTCCATTCCGGGAAAACGTAGCGAAGCGGCGATATCGTGTACCCGGATGTGGCGCGGTAGTAGACATCAATATCGGGAATCATGCGATCGAGACCGGATTCCGATGCGATGCAGAAGCTCGAATTAATCGTTCGGCATTTTGCCAGCAGGCTGTGAATAGCTTGAACCAGGCCCTCGCACAGAGCCTCGTCGGGTTTACGCGTGTTGAGGGGATTCCAATCCAAGGCAGATCCCGCCACTGTCTTATCAATTTGGAAACCGTCCGCTCCTGCTTCGACGAGCTTCAAGAAGCGACTCTCCAGAAGATTCTGAAAGCCTGGAACAACTGAAGCCAGAACGTGCCTGCGTACGCTAAGGCCCTTGCGGGCGATCAGGGTGCTTTCGCCCCAACCGAACCAGCGCGGATAACTGCCAAACTGGTCCAGGCGTGCGTACTGTTTCAATTCGGGGAACTCCTCCCCCACGCTATCGAGGATGTTGTAGTTGACGAAAGTCAGGCAGCGGGCTCCCCGCGATTTAATAGATCTCTGCAGCGCCTTGTAGCCCTCCCACCCACCGAGCTTCGGCTCAGGGTAATACTCGGGATAATCGCGCTCGAGGCCACCCTTGTTCCAGCCAATTAACTCGTGGCAATTGATTCCACACTCCTCCGCATCCCTCGCCCACCGATCGTACGTTTTGTAGTCGGCGATCATTTTGTCTTCCGGCTGGTAAATGATCGAAGAGAACCACATGCTATGGCGTCGGAGCCAACTGCGAGATTTGTCGAACGGGAAATGCTCAAGAAACCATCGGCGGTAGGAGAGTGAACCTTGATGCCAATCTCCCTGGTGGACACCGATAACGAACTCGCCGGTGTCAAACACCTCTCCCCGCCCGATAAACGGATAGCGCACGTGTGAAAAAACTAATCCGACAGGACCGCCTGCTGCCTGGTCGTTCGTGAGCCAGGCATCAGTGCCTCCGCTCGTATCAGGAATTAAGTAGGTGTGGAAGGTGCTGTACCTGCATGTTTTGTCGTGATACGCAAGATGAAGACCCGTATCGTGGCGGGCGTCGTACATTTCCCACCAAGGCATCGGCATGCCGGGATAATCGGTACTGAACTCCGCCCCTTCCGCACCCAACCCGCGGGCTCCAGGGAATTTCTTGAAAAGGGAAATGCTATGCGCACACGAAGTGTATCCAGGTACTGCGAGGAGTGCGTCTCGGCTTCCAAATTCCGTCCAGCCGCCGATTCGCGGGAACCAAAACTCAGAAACCGGATAATCACTGTTATTCGTGAGCTGAGCTCGGAAACGCACTTCGTCATTCTCCAGTGAGATGGTGTAGGAAAGATCAAGGGGATATTCGCCCTTTTCCGATTTCACGCCGGAGAACCGAACGGTAAATCCTGTTCCGGTTCGATCGACCGCAACAGGCTTCTGGGCTAACCCCTCAATGTAATTGCACTGATAATCGGGTAACGGCAGGCAGAGCCGAAAATTCGCGAGAAGACGTTTCTCGCCGATTAATTCACTCCGATTTCGCTTAACGAGCACCGAAGAAAGCGCTCCGGTAGCCGGGTCGAGCGATAGCGAAAAGTGTTCGTTCTCAATCATCCAGGCGGCTGGCGGGGCCGCATGCGCCGGTGAGCCGATCGAGGTCGCGGCAGCTGCGCCGAGCTTCATGAAGTGCCGTCTGTTCATCGATAGGTACCTTCCCTAAAGCGTGTCAAAGCCGGCCTTCACGATATGATCTTCCAGGAATTGACAGTGTACTCACCCGCTTCGCCTCCCACGCTCCCTCTGCCACCGCTCCAGCTCAAGCGTAAAGTGCCACCGCCGATTTTTAATGCAAATGGCAAGGAACCGTCACCATATACGCGTGCCGTAATGCGGCGAGTTTCAGGAGCTCCGCTATGCTGGCCTACGTCGCCCCACGGAACAATGCTTCCGCTCTTCACATATACCGGGATTTGCTTGGTCGACGCCGGAACCGTCAGCTTTGCGCCGCCTTGATGCGCCTCGCCCGTCCAAAAGTCGTGCCACTTACCATCCGGCAACACGACGGTCCGGCTCACTTCTCCCGCAAAGAGTGGCGCAACCATCATGCGGTCGCCCACCATATATTGATCGTCGACCTTATAGAGGCGATTATCCTGTTGCGAATCGAGCACCAGGGCCCGGAAAGGCGGTGTGCCATCCTCGGCGTAGCGCTGGAACGCAGCCGTAAGGTATGGCACCAGTTGCATCCTCCATCCGATAATTTCGCGACAGCGCGCCTCCAGACTCTCCCAGTTATCGAGAAGCTGGCCGGCATTGTTTTTAGTGCGATCGATCTGTTTCCATGGAGGGCTCTTCATGTACCAGCAATCCACCTGGGCAAGAGGAGAAAACATCACGCTTTGCAGCCTGCGAATCAGATCTTCTTCGCTCACTGCTTGCCGGACCTCGGGGCACCAAAGCAAACCGCTGAAACCTGAATTCACAAGCGCGCGAATATAGTCCCTGTGGTCGTAAAGATCGCTGTAAAGCACAAAGGGATAGGGAGCAGCCAACGCTCCGCTGGAACGCACCTGCCCATAAGTCTCCTTGCCGCGCTTGTGGAATGCATCCCAGATGGCCTTTTGGTAATAAAGGCCGAAGACGCTGTGCATTTGCTCGCCGTCCACGCCCGAAGGAAAAGCACTGAATTCCGGAAAGGACCATCCCCCGGTGTAGTCAGAGTTGTCGCACTCATCGAGTTTGAAACCTGAGATTCCCATGTCGATCAAGGTCTTTCCGTGAAACTCGCCAAAGGCCGCGCGGGCCGGTTCGCCTGCAAAATCCGGAACCAGTCCGTCCCACACACCGAAATCTCCTGAGCACGTTTCAATCTTAGGAAACAGCGGCGATGCGGGATGAACAAAAGCGTGTTCCCATAGATTCACCTTGTATTGCATACGGGCTGCTGCGCTTACAAAAGCCGCCGGATCTGGGAATCTATCCTTGTCCCAGGCAAACGTGCATGAGTAAGCGTGAGACTGCCATCCGGGCTCCAATGCGAGTACGTCGCAAGGGATCCTGTGCTCGCGCAGCTCGCTTGCAATGGCGAGCGCGTCTTGCTGCGTAGCACGCGCAGCGTTGCGGTACCAGAAGCCCAGCCCCCACTCGGGTGGCACGAAGCCTCCACCTGAAAAGACGTTGTATCGTTTCACAGCGTTCAGCATGTCGGGCCCGGCGAACAGATACACGTCGACACCGGCCGCGACAGGTACATCAACGAAAATCTTCCCAACATCGCTCTCGCGAACGGTATGAGAGTAATTCGGATCGGGATTTGCTCCAGAGGCTGTCTCCACGGCTTGCGTGGGCTTAGGTTGAGCATCGCCGAAATAAAAGCTCGCATAACGCGCCGTATCAATTAATACACCGATCCCTGCGGTGGTCACATAAAAAGGAACCGGCGCGTGAGAGTCACCGGTATCAATTTTAGGATCCGCATTGACTCGGGCCACTTTCTTCTTGCCGCGTTGCGCAAATGATAGAAGTTGCAGGCCGAAGCCAAAGATTTGCTCTTCGGGGCGCAGCGGAAATTGAACCGTGCAGCCGCGATCTGTTTGCCTGCCAACGAGCGGCGACAGCGGAGCGACATCGACAATGGGCAGTTTGCTAAACGATTCAGTCTGCGGCGGCACAAGGCGGTTCGATACCGGAGTGAACCTCTCAGGCTTGCCGATGGTCGCGCGCCACACACCGGGATGAACTGGTATCCACGCAGCCGATGCAAACGCACTCGAGATCGCAGGTTCAGCTCCGAGCATTCTGGAAAAGCTGGCTATGGTCCCGCTAGCCGCGAATGCTTTGGCAAGAGTACGACGAGAAATCTTCATTTGAGTGTCCGCGATTCCTTTCGAAACCTGCTGCGAGGCGGTTTAGCCATCCTTATCCGTTTATTCCAATAATTCGAACCCTGCTTATAATGATGGCCGAAGAAGCCCGAAGACCTTCACTTGCTCGACTCTCGTTTGATAACAACCGTGAGCCGGTGCGGAGGAACCGATATCTGCAACGGCAGGGCCGCCTGGCGATCCGGCTGATCTGGAGCCGCCACAATGACCTCACCGGTTGCCCCATCAATATTGATTGCCGCGGACTCCGGCGTATCGCCAAAATTGACGATAACGCTCGCGATATCCTTGCTGTTCGGATTCATCGATTTGAATACGGAGTAACGGATGTCCGGGCCGCCTTGGACCGTCGAGCCAATTGAATCGTTGAAACGGCCAAAGAAGAGAAGATCCTCGAACTCTTTGCGAATTCGGATTAGTTGGCTGACATACTCCGCCAGCGGACGCGTGAGCAGCTCATCTGCAGAATCGTTGTAGTGACGCGGCGCCAGGTCCCACACAAGACCATAACGCATTCCATTATTCATCGGGTTGATATCGCCCGGGCTTTCCCCGAAGATCGTTGCCGTCCATTCAGGAAAGGTATACCGAAAAGCAGTCGAATCCATATCGACTGTTCCCATTCGCATATACGATACATCGACATAAGGCAGCGCTCGGTCAAACCAAAGTTCCGACGCGATCGCCACATTCGGATTGATGGCCCGGGCCGCGGGAATCAACTCCTTGAAGGTCTCAATCAACCCCTGAGGCAGCGACCGATCGGGCGAAACAGGAAGGTTTGGATTGAAGTCGAGCGCCGCCAGGCCATTCGTTTTGTCGAACTGAAATCCCTCGGCTCCGTCACGCACGAGCTGGAGATACTGATCGATTAAGAACTTCCTGTATTCAGGATGAGCGGGACTGACCAACGTCATATAAGAGCGCGTGAGGCCGGAGCGCGCGCTGATGGTCCCCTCCCCCCACCCATGCAGGCTCCAATCCGGAGCCCATCGGCCGTCGACAGCATATTGCTGTAGCTTGTCGCGGAACAGCGGCGTCGCGGTGTCGGCAAATTGGATGTTCGAGAAGATCAGCGGATGAACACCCAAAGCACGGATGTCAGCAAGCGCCTTCTTAAACTCCTGCGGCGTTCCGAGCCGCGGATTGGGATGATACTGCGGATACCCGCGATCGATTCCTCCCATATCCCAACCCAGGATTTCAAATGTCGTAATCCCGTACTTCTTCGCGTCAGCGGCCAACTTAGGCAGCTCGTCGAAGCGGTGAACTACAACATCTTCGCTGTTGGATAGAATGATCGATTGCCAGGCATTCTCCTTGCGGAGCCAGTCGGGAGGACGATCGATCTTGAAATGCTGATCGAACCAGGAACGATAGATTTTGCTGGCGGAGTGCCAATCGCCATCGTGAACTTGAAGGGCAACGGGCCCGGCATTGAAGGTTCCGTGACTGAGATACGGAAGATTCACCCAGCCCATCGTAATGCCAACAGGCTCTCCGTTGGTCTCCGCCGGCGAAGGCCAGCTATCGATCACGCTGGCGCTCTTGGTGAACGGTCGCAGCTCCACTTCAAGCAACGTCAGCCGAGTTTCTGTGTCCTGATTGGAATAGTAGTAACCGATACCCGCCTTTGGGTTATATACGTCCATCCAGCCCATCTGCATCGTGCCGGGATAGCTAAACGTCGCGGCGTCGTAGCGAATTCCAAGATTTCCCCCGCCGTATCCTCCGCCGTTGAAGCGCGAGAACATTTTCGGTGCAAGGTTTGAGGCCCAACTGGGAACGATCGACTCCGTGTTCAGCCGATCTCCGATTCCCTGCTGGCCGCCCACAATGCCGTACATTACCTCGGATAACTTCCTGTTGGTGGGATTATCCACCTCAATCGAGAATTGAACTTGCTGATCAGTTACTCGAATTCGGTAACCCACGGTAAGTGGAACAGTTTCCCGTTCATTTGTAAGAGAGTTGTACGTACAGAAGACGCCGTCAGGTGTTACCTCAATATTGCTCACCTTTTGATCGCGACTATTGAAATAGTTCCCTTCGTAGCCTTCCTGCGGCAGTACGATGCGAAAGTTTTCTCCCAGCCTCGGCTCCCCGATAACCTCGAGATCTGGATTCTTCCAGTGCACACCAATTAAATCACCGCTTTTGTCCGATAAGCGAAGCACAGCAAGCGGCGTATCGATGGTTCGTGTCTGCGCCAATACCTGAGGTACCCCTGCACAAAATGCCAGCGCGACGATACAACCAGCGCGGTTCACCATAATTCTCGGCGTGCGAATCGCAGAGACACAGAAACTGCCTGCCAACTTCTTCACAATCGACTCCATTTCAAAAAGGTCGTTGCTCCATTCCGCTTGTCGCGGGCAGCGTTCAGCGAGTTGCCGCGGCGTAGTCCTTCATGTCGATGTCTGCCCATTTCAGGGTGTCGTAGAGCGGCTGAGCGGCCTCGACTTCAGAGTTTTCCCGGGCCACAGAGATGGCTAGAATACGAATGTTTTCGTCCAGCGGCAGAGTTAGCGTCTCAGCGTGTGGTGGCAACTCCATCGAGTAGGCGAAGAGATAGCTGTACTGGTATGGCTCGTTGAGTCCGTCCCGTGTGTGATGATGCGAGGCGAACCATGCCAGAGTTGCAGTTTTAATGTAACCGTGGGCCAGCCCAATGTAATCCTCAGGAAAGCGCGGCGACCACCACGGTGATCCACCGTATGTCACGTCGTTCCATGTGGCATGATTTGCCGAGACCGCCCAGTCCTTGCGGAGCGGCGTTTGGTGGGGAGGATCACCAGTGGTTACGCAATCGGGAGCCGGCTTCCACAGCCGCGTGTCCCATTGGCCAATAAAGCCTCCCCAATCCTCAACGGTAAAATGCGCTGCTTGGCTGCCCGCTTTGAAGACGGCTTTTTGATCGCCGTTTGCCGATGCTGCCAGCAGATAGATCTTATTGAAATCGCCTGCGGGAAGTTGGATGATCTGGCCCCGCGCAACCACAGCATCGGGCTTGCCGGTCGCGGCTGGCGCCAGATGGAATTTGACGCCATTGAAGTTCAGTTCAGCGGGCAGCATCTCTGCCGGCAGCGCATCTCCCTTGCGATTGAATCCGCCGATCGATTTTGTGTCGTCATTGCTGGCTGCGGCAAGATCGTACTTGAGCTCGACGGGGCGCGAAGCAACTGCATCGACTTGTGCCGGGGGTGCGCCAAGACGGAGAGCGAAGGTCCGCGGTTGATAAGGAGTAAACGACGTTTCAAGCACGCCGTTGGCGACCGTCGCCGGTCCCACCGGCAGCTCCTGGCCGTTGACTTCGCGTGCCGAGGCGATAGCGCCTGCGAACTTGACCTTGACGTCGGGTGCAGCATTGCCGTCGAGCTCCACCATGCGAAGAATGACTTCGTCGCTCAGTTCGCATTTCTTTAAAGCGAGAATGCGGATATGCGGATTGTCGATGCTGACCAGCGAAAAACTGCGGCCGAGCGTGCCCGGATGCCGCGCCGTGGTGAAAGCCACCAGCGGAGTGCTCAGGCGGTAGCCCTGCCAGTCGGTCTGGCCCTCGTGCCAGTCACCTGCATGTCCAGCGAGGCCAAATAGGATCTCGTGTCGACCCCAATCCTGATTGAGCTGATCGGGGAAATTGCCGCCGGGACCGGGCTGGGGTGCACCGGGCGTGCGAATCAGCGTGAGGCGGATGGTCTTGTCGTCGCGCTTGTCGGATCCATTCTTGACGTCGGTCAGAATGGTCGCGCCGTAGGCTCCGTTCCTATCGGTCAGGTCGATCCAGTGATGCGTGGCGACCTCGAACTGCCGATCAAAAGCGGTTGGCCGCTGGACTGTGCCGATCTCCCAGTTGTATGTGGCCATGGCGTTGCTGGCCGAAAGTGGAAAAACGGCCTTGAGATTTGCGGAAAGAGTTCTCCAGTCGATCACGTTGCTGAACTCGACACGGTTGCCGGCGTCCCCTGCTGATAGCCGAACCGTCTGCACGAATCGGGATCCTTCGGTTTCGCGCGAAACCTCAATTGCGACGCGTGCAGGTCCGTTCTCGACAATGCGCACTTTGGCCGGCCCGCTCACATAGGCGCGCGGAGCAGCTTGCTCCTGATTGAAGTCCATGTTCCATGCCGGCCATTGCCGCGGCGCATCCTTTGAGATAGCCAGCCGCACCGGTCCTGAAAGAAGCTCCCGATTGAGCGACTTATCGAAGATGCTGCTGACGTCTCCGTCGGTGTTGAGCTTGATACGGTATCGCTCATTCTCAAGAGACGATCGCGTAACCTTGAGCTCGGTCGAATCCTCAGCCGTGTCGGCGCCTCTGATCTCATAAACCGCGTACCCAACCGACGGCGTTCTGGCCAGGAAAAGGACTTTTCCGTCTTCAATCTGTGCGGCAACTTCGTTGCCCATCGGATCGAATACTCTCACGGCTCTTGGTGTGCCGCCTGGGAAATGAATGGCGGCCTCGACCTCATCCTCGCGCGGAATGTTGAGCGAGTTGTATACGACCACGGGAATTCCCTTGGTCTGAGTATCCAGCGCCGAAGCTACTGCTTCCGTGGCGCTGGTGAGCACGTCGGCAAACTGATTGAGAGCGATAACGTCGTCGTTCTGGGCGAATTCGTACGCTCGCGGAGTGGCCGTTCCTGCGGCAACATCGTGGAACTGGCCGCTCATCACCAGTGTCCACGCGTCATTCAAACGCTTCTGCGGGTATGGACGCCCACCCATCCACGCCGCAGCCACCGAGGCTTCTTCTGCAGCATTGGCCAAAATCTCGTTCTTACGATTCCATCGCCTGTGGTACGCCTCAGACGTAAGCGAGCCGGCGGAGTGATTGATCAGTTCGAGATCGCCCTTGTATCGCGGCAATTTTGATGTTTCATCAGGCTTGATATCGGCAAACATTTGATCGGAGGCCGTCGACAGCACCTGCACAGGACCATCGCCTACCTGCACCGGATCGCCCTTAGAATCCGCGGGCGGATCCTCTGCCGCATGGGAGCCGGAAGGTTCGTCAGGGGGCGGCAGAATCATTGCTCCTTTTGTGGCAAGGGCCTCGAGAAACTTCACCGACTCTTCGTCGGTGGCGCCGCCGGTGTCGCCGGTACCGATGTAGTGATAATCGGCGTAAATTCCTGTAACTTTGCCGTCGAGCGCGATGCGCGAAACCCAGTCCGTCATGCTGCTTTCCGTGCCGAAAACCTGCGCGGACTTCGATCCGGTTGCAAGCGGAGGCGGCGTCTTGCTGAGGTCATAGCGAATTCCTCCGACATACGCGAGCGGATTGAGCGCTGCAATCACGGCTTTGCCATCCGTCCCCTCCCAAAGGCCAACATTAAACGGGATGCCTGCCGGCGTCTCTTCAGGAGAAGTCGGTCCGCCGACGATGGGCGCCGGCTGCCAGTCTGAATTCAGTTTCTGGGTAGAGAACCCTTTGATGCCGGCGTGAGCCAGAATGGTGGGCAGCGACGCCGGAAATCCGAAGCAGTCTGGCAGCATGTATTCGTTGCTGGCTTTGCCGAACTCCTTTCGGAAATATGTGTTGCCGTAGAGAATCTGCCGGATGATCGATTCCGCGCTGGGTAAGTTGACATCCCCCTCTTCGACGGAAGATCCGGCCGGGAACCAGTTACCTCGCGCCACGTATTGCTTCATCCGCTTGTAGTCGGACGGATAGTACTCTTTCATGAGTCGATACCGATTCGATCCGGTCCAATTAATGACATAATGCGGATACTTATCGATGTAGTAAAAGTTCACCTTCAGCGTTTTCAGAAGATACTCGCTGATCGTCTGGGGATACTCCCAGCGCCATTGCGTATCCAAGTGTGAGTACGGAACCACATATAACGTATGCTGCTTCGTGATGTCGGGCGCCTCCATGGTTTGAGCCTGCGCTCCCAGCGCCAGTCCTGCAGCGATCGTAATAAGTAGAAGTTTGAAAAAATGCCGCATGCCTACCTCATGACCACAAAAAAGTGAACAATTCGGATTTCCAGCCAATTCTGCCCGCTGACTGCAAATCTCCAGCGACAGAACTCGAAATGCTTCCCCCGATCAATCCAGATGAAATACTTCTTCAAGCGGCGTCATATGATCGTCTGCGCCGTCGTTCCCAAGGCCATCAAAAAATGGCTTCATCTCCACTTGCCAGCGTGCGTTCACTGAACGTTGTTTCATCGCCGCACAGCATCTGGCGAAATCCTCAGCTTCCAGATATCCAACCAGCATTCCGTCTGAGCGGAGGAAGAGCGAGTAATTCTTCCACCCGGTCTCGCGTAAGGCATTCTGAAGCTCGGGCCAGACGCGAGCATGCCGGCCGCGATATTCCTCGATCCTGTCTGGCCTGATTCTCAGCAAAAAACAAATTCGCATGATTCCCCCAATTCGCTTAGCCTTTCCCAAGGCCGAAGTCATCTCTCCAAGACGTTATTGCGCAAAATGTTGTTGCGGGTTGTGATGCGCAGGTTCGATTCCATCCAGGTTTCCTCCGCGATCCCGGCTCCACCGTTGCCTTCGGCAAGGCAACCCTCCACTGTGATCTGGCGGCTCTCGGCGATCATCACGCCATCAAGCTGGTTGCGTGCCAGCTCGCAATCGCGAACCGTCACGTCGCGCCCAAAGATCACCGCGATGCCGTGCCCCCACATCGAATCGTCGAAGCGCGAGCCACTGATGGCAACGCGTGCAACATGATTCATCTTCAGATTGTGGTTCTTTCCCGGACCCGGTGGCACCATTCCGCCGCTGCCCGATATGTCGCAATTCACAATCTCGACATCCTCCACGCCGAACAGCTCAACCGCGTTGTACGTGCAGTTGCGAATCGTAACGTGCTCAAGACGCACATGACGCATCACAGCTTTGCCATCGCCCTGGAACACGATTCCGGCACGAATCGGCCCATGCGCCATCCGCCGTCCGCCGACATCGGAGTTCGGATCGCGCGATGCTTCAGGCTCTTGCCCACCGTCCATCACAAGATCGCGCAGCGTCACGTCGTGCATATCCGCATCGCCATTCGCGATCGCTGCCTCATGTCCGGACATCGGATCGAGAAAAAGCTCGCAGTCAAGTCCCGTGCCTGCAATCGTGACTCCGCTCGGCAGCTTCAGGGTTGCGGGCAGGGTGTGCAAGCCCGAGGCAAGACTCAGTGTCCCGCCACCGCTTGCTCTCAGCTTGTCCAGCGCATTCTGGATGGATTCGCCCGCAGCGACCGCAATGGCTTGAGCCGGCGGCTCACTCATCGGCTTGGTCTGCGCGCCCGCCGCGGCTGCAATTGTCGAAGGCGCCGGCGGGGGCTTCAGGTTTGTGGGGATCGTGCCGGCTTCACCGCGAAACATGGTTGCGACACTGTGCGCACGCGCGACCTTCTGCGCTGCCTTCTCTGTGTACGGCATTGCCATATGCTTTTCATACCGATAATGCTGCAGCACCGCGTAATACAAGTCGCCGAAGTGTCCGCGCGACCCTGCACCGATTCTGCCGTAAACCGGCACATCCTCGCCTAGGTTGTAGCGAGCCGTATATTCGACTCCCAAAGCCAGCCGGTTGTCGGCCTCACCGAAGAGGTCGATGCCCTGGTTCCACGCCACCACGCACGTGTTGATCAGGTATGCAAGGCCAAGCTGTGTGTGTCCCTGATCCCTGCACGTCTCTTCGCACTGCCCCGTCGGGTAAACGTACCGCGTGATGCCACTATTGACGAGCCCGAAGCGGTAGTGCCGGTATACCGATTCCATTAGCATGCGGTCTTCGCAAAATACGCCGATCGCCAGCAGTGTATACATGATCGCAGCGTCCCAGTTTCCATTCGCCTCGGGGTAGAACATGCGCAGCAGCGGCACGTATGTCGTAAGCAACATGCGCTTGAACTGCTCCTGCGAAGCCGCGCTCCAATCCGGATAGGTTGCGCGCAGAATCTCTGCCGCGTTGCAGAACTGGCCGCCAGTCCATCCCGCGAGCAGCATTGCATCGTTTTCGAAAAAGTCCTCGAGCATGCCCGACCAAGCATCGAAAATCTCGATCGCCTTGCGCGCGTGCGCCTGGTCTCCCGTCACGAACCACTGCATCACGTGGTTTTCAGCGGCATTCGCACTATCCTGGATCTCGCGCCCGCCCTTATCACCCGCGTCATACGCGCCGCGAATGACGTGGACAAATGGCTTTGGAGTGAAATCGAGCGACGCGACGGGGTTGTCGAGCCAGATCTGCCATGCAGATTTCCAAGGCTCCTCACTGGCCTTGATCTTCGCCTTCATGAATTCCAAATCTTCGCGTGTCTGCAGCACGCCCGGATGCACGATCGGCCGGGATTCTTTTTGCGGTAGATTGGCATCGCCATGATGCGCACCACCTGTTGAAGCCGGAGGCGTTTGACCCAACCCGTGCAGCGCGGTTGCAGCTAATCCCGCGCTAGACTGCAAGAGAAATGTCCGTCTTTTCATATTTGCGTTGCCTGAACTCTGTCGTCGCGTAGTTCTGTCTATGGCTCTTATCCAGCCCACCGTCGAGACCGCGCTATCTTAAAAGCTCCAATATCATCATCATTTGCGGTGGTTCGAAACCAGTCGCAGCAACAATCCTCTGTCCAATCATCTAATGCGTGACAAAATGCACTGATCCGACGTTCTTTTCTTCGCGCCAGAGAAATCCACTCTTCGAAGGCATCCGGACCTTGAGATCGTCGATCCGCTCGCCTTGCGCAATTTTGAGAGTGATCCTCGCTCCGCTTCCCTCGCTCTGATAGAGAATGTTCGCTCTGACAATTCCGGTTCTGGTCCGGATGGGCCAGTTACGCGCTTCGACGCCTTTCCAACTCGGCGGAATTCTCGGAACAATCTGCACGAAATCCGGTGCCGAGTCATCCACTCCCAGGATTAACCTCGAAACCTTCAGCGGCTCCGCCACGTTAACCAGATTCAGAGCCCCGCAGCCTTCCTCAAGCTTCACTTTTCCAACGGCCTCTGGTGGATACATTCGTTCGTAAAAATAGTACGGCGACGCACGGTGGAGTTCGTACTCGGGAATGGGACGAAAAGTCGCGCTAGCGAGCCACGACAATGCCTTATCGGCCATCGCCAAATCGTCGGAGAGAAGCATCGTTTGGATGGCGTAGCCTTCTCCGTACGAAGGACTGGAAAGCATTCCCCCGGCAACCGCATCAAATTGAGTCCAGATCCCATGACGATCGAACTCAGTTTTTCGTAGGGGCGTCTCGTAGAGTCGCAAAAACGTCTTCCGGCTATGTTCCATGCCTTCCCATTGAGGTGTCGACGGCAGAAAGCCCAGCACATCCGCATCCATCGATACAACGCTGTTGAGGATACCGGTGCCGCGGTTCGTAGCTGCGTTGAGCACTTCTGGATCGGGTAAAAGGCTCTTGTGATCGATGCACCACATCCATGAGCCGTCTCTGTCAACCAGGTACTTCTCCATGCCGTCAGAGATCTGAGCCGCAAGCTTACGGTAGTCTGCGGCTAGAGCGCTTCTTCCCGTCTCATCCGCCATGCGCGACGTGGCGAGAAGCGCGAGCCTGGAAAGGTTATTTTGCACCACGTTGTCGCACTCGCCTGGAACCGTCCAGCCACACCCGAACTCGCCACTGCCGGAGAGAAGCGGCTGGACTTGCAGCCGGAATGCGACGCTATTGAGCGGCGATGCTTGTTGAAGCAGAAAATCGCGGATGTGGTTCTTGGTCGGATTTCCGTCGGCCAAGCGTTCCCAAAGCAACTCCATCCCGATAACAATGGACGCGGTTCCGTCCAGTTCCGAGCCTGAACCTGGCTGTGCCCCTTTGAAGAATCTCGGGAAGGAGTAGTACCCATCGTGGTCCTTCTCCACGAGGCTCATCAGGCATTCCGCCTCAAGAGAGGCATGCTGGTAATAGCCGCGCATGACGAGCTCGCGCATGAATGCGCCGGCATCGCGGGTCCACATAGTGCCGGCCCACGGAAATCCCGGAAGCGATGCGTTGACGAAGCCGGCCGGGAAACCGTTGCTGGCAGTAGCGACAAAGCTCTTACTAAGCACCCCCTCAAACGATTCGTTAAGCTCCCGGGTAAATAGATCTGCATTCGAAGAGCCGAAGAATCGAAGAGATACAGGCTGATCGTCCTCCAATTGAATCGACGCCGCCGGAGCTTGGGAGTACCCGGCTACGACTCCGAAAAGCACTATGACAGCTTGCACGAACCTACAACGCTGGCCGGAACTAACTTTCCACATACTGCTCCCTTTTTCCCGCCGCTCGGACCAGATATCCGGGTAGATACATAGATGCGCTTGAGATTAATTCGCCTCGGCACTTGTTGAACAAGCGTCAGAAGCAGACGCCTCATCGAGCTGTCATTTTGATCATTGCTCGAATTTGTAGATGTAAAGCGCGCCGGCCCCGAAGAGAAAATCTCTCCGAGGCCGGCGCGGCCTGGTTAGAAAGTCATCCGAGCCGTAAGCTGCAGTTGGCGGGGTGTGTTCTTCGAAGAAGCACCCAAGCCTCCGGGTTGGACCAATTCCGTTCCATCCGTGGTATTCGGAGTGGGATCCCCCTGCACGTTGAAGACATTGAAGGCATCCAGATTGATCCGGAGGTTCACCCTCTCCGTGATTGGGAATACCTTGAAGAGAGAAAGATCGGCAGACCAATACTTAGGTCCGGCAAGGACGGTTTTCGAATACGGGTGATTTCCCGATTGGCCAGGCGAGTACGCGACCTTGACGGGGGCTCCTTTGTTTGAAGCCAACAAGGCCGGCGATGAAACAAGCACGTTGTCGTTCCCGTAATCGGTCGTGCCCGGAGTGTTGTTGATCGGAGCCTCAAACGGCACCCAACTGGCTGGAAGGCCCGTGACACACTTGCTGGTGCAGGTGCCTAGCGGCGCCGGAAGGACAGTCGGGCCCAAGTATCCGTTGAACCACTCGTAACCCTTGAGGCAGGTGCCACTGCGGCAGTCCTGGATCGGAAGGCCGTGTTTGTATACCTTGATTGGGTTAATCTGCCCCCAGTGGGAAACGATGGGCGCGAAATACTGACCTGTGACGCTTCCATCTCCAGCAAGCTGGAAACCTCCGACCAGTTCATTCAGAAGCCTGTTGGAATTGCCCAGAAACCGCTTTCCGGTCCCGAAGGGTAGGTTGGCAATACCGTTGAATTCGATGAGTTGCTGCGGGTTGCCGCCATTGACTGCGTACCCTTCAAAGTGGGTGAGACCACGCCAGGTTTGCCAGGAAGGCTGGCCCGACGGGCTCTTTGGCGGCGTACCGCCGGGGGTAAACACGCTGCCGCCGCCAACGACCGGTCCGAAGGTAGTATTCGGGTCCGTCCCTCTCACGCCCAGATAGTCTTGAGGGTTATAGAGGGTTCCATCTCCAGAGAAGGCTTTCTGCCATACGTAGATGAACTGGTATCCGAACCCATGATGCGCCAGCCGCTGGTAATTGACTTGAAATGCGTTGTCGTTCGAGTAGCCAGTTTTTCCGTAATAACTCAAATTGCCGTAGGTGATGTTGTTGTACGGGCCCAACGCGACCGGCTGATATTGATTGGTGCCAATCGTAGAGGCTCCACCGGTGGGCGGAGGCGTCCCGGTCGACATGTCCCACACAAAAGGAGAGAGAGCCTGGTTGACCGCAAAGGTCTGGTCCAGGTTGCTGCCATGCGTAAACACGTAACTCAGCCGCACCGCTGAATTCCCATTGAGCGGCTGCTCCACGGTGAAGCTCGCCTCCTGGGCCTGGTCGGGTGGGTAGTCCGGGCTGAGGCCGACGATGGTAGCGCCCGAGAAGCCCGGAAGAATGGCAGTGGTTGTGGTCGTGTTTACGACGTTTTGGTCGTTCACTCCCATGAACACGTTCTGGGGGTTTCTCACAAGATAGTTGTTTTGTCCATCTGGAGACTGGGCGGCGGAGTTGTAGTTCTGTTGGTAGTTTTGCACAAATGGGAAACCAGCAAAACCGTTCTCCCAGGAATAGCGTGTGCCAGTAGGAAAGACATATTTCCCGTAGCCGCCACGCAGCACGGTACCGTATTTGTCGCCGAAGGGCTGCCAGGCAAAGCCCACGTGCGGTTCAAATACGTTTTTGTTTCCATTGTTCGTGCTCGGGAATCCGGCATTCGCCGACGTCTCGAACTTCACGCCAATGTTCTGCAGGTTGTTGATGATCGCCTGGGTTGTATAGCCCTTCGAGACGTAGTAGGAGGTGGGGTTGGTCATCACAAACGCACTGTTCTTGAAATCAAACGTGGTTTCCAAACCGTCTTTTGTCCAGAATCCCGGAATGTACGTGTTGCGGATGCCCAGATTCAGTGTCAGGTTTCTGGCGACATGGTAGTCGTCCTGGAAGTAGCCGTCCCACTCCATGTCATGCCCATGGCCTTGAGGCGGTTCCAGTGTCACGCTGTATAAGGAAGCGTCGCCGAGGAAAAAGTCGGCCTCCGTATGGCCTGTCCGTGAAAGGCCGTTATAGCTCGTGCCGCTCGTCGTGTCTTCCAGAGAAGTACCCGTGGCGTCGAAATTTGCCGAGTCGTTTTGCCGCGACGGAAGGTAGGAAAACCGTTCTCGACGGTAGCGTCCGCCAAAGTGGAGCTGGTGTTTCCCAATGATCTTGATCAGATTCTCATCGTAATTGAAGATGATTTGATCTTCATAGTATTGATACTGCGTGCCGCCAAACGGCATCAGGCAACTGCCGCAGATGACGGGAAAGCCGGTTTCGCCGAAGTTGTTGGGCAACCCGAAAAACTTAGACTCATAGTTTGTATCCGGGCTCGCATCGGCGCCGCCGCCACCCACATACTGATAGAACCACTGTTGGGCCGCAACTGTTTCGGAATAAAATGTCGGCGAAAAAACGTGCGTGTAGTTGAGCGCGGCCGCAAACTGCGCGTCATTAATACTCTGGTATCCGCTGGCTCCGGCGGGAATGCCATCGGCCGCAAGCGTTGCGGGTGAGGCTTTCGGATAGTTGCGCAGCGCAATATTGGTCTGATCGTTGGACGTGTACCGTATAAACGCCTTGTCCTTATCGCCGAAGCTGTGATCTACCCGGAAGGTGATGGTTGGCACAATCACCCTTGAGGGGTTGGTAGCGGAAAGGTTGCCGCTTGAATTGAAGGGACTCAACGAGTTCGAAGGCTGCGGCGTCATATCGTAAAGGATCTTGGTTGTCTGGTCCAAGCGGCCTTTTGGAATCTGGTTATTGGCGGGATCTCCGCCAAGACCGTTGCCAAGAGGCATGCGGCAATACGGGTTGTTCACCGGGGTACCGCCGTTCCAGACTGACGTTCCGTCGGAGTTCCACTTTGGTGTGGGGCATGCCACGTTAGGTGCGGTTGTCGCCGGATCGTAGAGCTGCGTGTATACGCCAGAGCCATAAGTAGCGCTGAAATCTCCGTTCCTCATCGCTGCCGTGGGCACAAATACAGACTCAAAGCTAGTTTGGACCAGCGAGTAGCGTTCATAAGCAAAGAACCAGAAGCTCTTGTCTTTACCGTTGTAGAGATGCGGAATCCGTATCGGCCCACCCGCTGAGGCGCCGAATTCATTACGTATCAAAATCGGTGCGACAAAGCTGGAAGGGTTCGACCTGCTTCTGGCAATACCAACGCCATTATTGCGCATGGTCTCGAAGGCAGTGCCGTGCAACGAGTTGGTGCCCGACTTGGTAGCGATGACGCCTGTAGCAGGCGCTTCGAATTGCGCTGAAGAATTGGCGGTTTCCGTATGGACTTCCTGGATCGAGTCCGGATCGGGATATTGAGACTGCGTCGTGGTATTCGGGCCGCCGAAGTTCAGGTTGATCAATGGCACGCCATCGACCACGTATTCGATCGATGTGTCCTCTAAGAGACCATTGGCAATGGTTCCGGGGCCATAATGGCCGGTCAGCCCTGGAGTCGTCTCTCCAATCAGCGCTATGATGGTCCGCCCGTTCATCGGGAGCTGGTTAATCCGGGTATTGTCCAAGGTAGCAGACAGGGTGGGGCTCGTCGTCGTGACGAGCTGAACGGTATTTGCGTTCACCTGAATCTGCTGCGCAACTGCTCCTGCGGTCACGACCGCGTCAATTACGGCGGTCTGCGCCACCAGTAGATCAATGTTCTGATTCTGGGTTTTCATGCCTGGAGCCGAGATCGTCACCGTGTAGGTTCCGGTGAACAGACCCGGCACCTGATAGAACCCTGTGCCATTGGATTTGGTGTTGGCAGCCACGCCCGTGGCTTGGTTGACCACACGAATCGAGGCGCCCGGTATCACGGCTCCAGTGGAATCGGTGACTGTTCCCTGGATGGAGCCCGCGCCGCTTTGCGCCAAGGCGAGTGAGCCGCTGAGCACCGCTCCAAACGTTACCGCAACAGCTACGATCACCGCACTCCATCTACCGAGTGCACTTGCCAGATGCTGGAGCGGGCGCTTCGATCCGGTTCTCTTCTGGAAGTTCGAGATCTGCGTGGGCAGGTTTCCTGCCTGAGATTGGTTTGTGTGGGTCATGATGCCTCCTGAATCCATTTGCTTTTGTGTGCCGTTGCGCGAGTTTTTGTATCGGCGACTGGCATTCGAAATTGGGAAAATTCTGCGAAGTCGATGTGGATTGCAAGAGTTTGAGATTTCCGGCGACCTGAGAGATCGGTCTCTTCTCGAGGAAGAGAGCTCCCGTTCGTCTTTAGACCTGTATCGCAATCAGAATCTGCCACCCTTGAACCTGTTTTTTAGAACGGATGAGCGTCGCCCGCCCAAGTTGCCAACGTCAAGTCAATTCGCCGTAGTCCTGACTGTCAGTTGGCTCTCTTTTCTGCGACTATATTTGAGGATCTAACGGTAAAGAGACATCGTCCGAATGAGCCTGATTGACCACTCTCCTGGCGGGAGTCCAAGCGACAGGCGGTGAGGAACTGGAGGGGTTTCATTCGGGAGAAATCGATTAGAATAAGTAATTTGAAGAGCAGCGTGTGAGCTTCAAAAAGAACTGCGCAATTGTACCATGAAGGGATTAAGATGGTTCTGCTTTCGCTGCATCGCGATCCGCAGGCGATGTGGAAGCGATTTTCGGTTTTTCGGGGAAGTTTCCTACAGTCAAGAGCTCAATTCAAGCAATAGACACGAGCAGACCGGTATGCGCGTTATGCTGGCTGATAATCTGTTCGGGAACTGGGGTTCATGGTTATGACCACGGCTACTCAACGGATCAACCGAGTTCCCGGTCCCGATGTGAACTGGGCACTGCTTGAGCGCATTGCCGCCAGCGCCCACTTGAAGCGCGCGGCCCGGCTCCAGGAGCTCCTGTTTTACATCGGCAAATGCTCTATCAAAGATGGAAACGACAAAATCACCGAACAGAGAATCGGCGTCGACGTTTTTGGGCGGCCGGAAGGCTATGACACGAGCGCTGACAATATCGTCCGCTCCAGCGTAAGTGAGTTGCGCAAGAGGATCGAGGCGTATTTTGAGTCGGAGGGGCGTGACGAGCCCCTGGTAGTTGAGATTCCACGCTGGACCTATGTTCCCGTTTTCACGCTCCGCCCCGACAGGAAGGAGATTTCAAGCGAACCGCCGGTCACCGGCGCGCTACCGGTCATCACGGAAGATAATCGTAGCGCTCTCGAATCTGCTCATGTCTCGCGGTCACGTGGCCGGACGCTAGTCTCCTGGATTGCTACGTGCCTCATCGTCGTGCTTGCCGGGAGTACCCTCTTTTTCTGGAGCAGGTATCGCGCGCTGAATCAATCCATGTATCCGTGGAAGTATGAACCTTCAGTCGCTGAATTGTGGAACCAGATTCTCGATGCGAGCCCAGAAACGGACGTCGTATTGGCCGATGCCTCTTTCGGAATGATTCAGGACATCAATAGGAGATCGTTCACCTTTAATGAGTATCTCAACCGCAGTTATATTAGCCAGTTACAAGCGGAAAAGCTCAGCCCCGAGATGCGCGATGCCTTTGATCGGATTACAGTATGGAATCTCGGCGATCAGGATGATTTTAAGCTGGCGAAAAGAATCCTGGCTCTTGATCCGCTCGGCGGCCGGATCCATTTGTATAACGCCCGCGCCTATCTTCCGGATCTTACTCAACGAGATAATGTAATTCTGGTCGGAGCCAAGATTTCGAATCCCTGGGACGATCTTTTCGAAGGCCACATGAATTTCGTCGTTCGGTTTAACAACGATCGTTCCATCGAAGTGCTCAACCGGGCGCCTTCGGCAGGCGAACCGCAGATATATAAACAAAGCGGTCCATCGGAATACTGCGTCGTGGCTTACATGCCCAATCCAAGCCATAATGGAGTGGTTCTGATTGTTGAAGGGTCCAGCGCTGAAGCCACAGAAGCGGCTGGCAATTTTCTCTTATCAGAGGTTCAGTTATCTAACTTCAAGCGGACGCTGCGAACGGGTGAATTCCCATTCTTTGAAGTGTTACTGAAGGTATCGTCAGTCCCAGGTACCCCTCTGACCGCCAATGTTGAGGCATATCGCGCCTATCCCAATCTGCGCTGAGTGCCGCGGATCGCCAGATGCCAGCCTCGACGAATGACGTGCCCAACAATGTGACTCCTTAGTGCGGGCGATTGCCCCCAATGCTTACTTGCCGATGCTGGCATCGGAATTCACCTCGAAGTTCATATGCAGAGCCGACCGGCATCGGTTGAATTCCTGATTGGTGCAGTTCATTGCCGTGCATCGCTTTGCGTGAAACGCATTCGCCTTGAGAACATCCATGCCATCGACATTTGAGGGAATTGAGCCTCGTTCGATGATAGAGTTGCATGGTGTATGGGCGCTGCTGTAGCTCATCGTGTTTTTTAATTTTGCGAAATACTTTATTCCCGGCCAACCGGCCAACGAAAGTCATCAAAATGAGTGGAACAAATCCCATCAGGTTAATGTCGGTCTCACGCGAGTCGAGTTGGATAGCGATTATGGTGAAAGCCGTGTTTGGATTTTTCGGTTTGGGCATCGTGCTGTTAGCGGGAAGCACAAATGCACCAGGGGCGGAACTCGCCGTAACCCCCTCCATGGGTTGGAATACATGGTATGCGTTTGGTTGTAAGGTCACGGAGGCCAATGTAGAAGCTGCCGTCGATGCCATGACTTCTAACGGCATGAAAGCTGCCGGGTATGAATATGTCAATCTTGACGACTGCTGGCAGGGCACACGCGATGCCGATGGTTTCATTCATTCCAACAGCCGCTTTCCCGACATGAAAGCTCTGGGAGATTACATTCACAGCCGGGGCTTCAAATTTGGAATTTATTCTTCGCCGGGCCCGAAAACCTGCGGCGGTTTCCCAGGAAGCTACGGCTACGAAGAAAAAGATGCGGAAACTTATGCTAAATGGGGAGTGGACTTTCTCAAATACGACTGGTGCAGCGCAGCTGGGGTTTACAGGCCTGAGCAGATCCAGGCAGCCTACCAGAAGATGCACGAGGCGATCGTGCATGCAGGCCGCCCGACGATTTACAGCCTATGTGAATATGGCCTGGAAGAGCCTTGGATCTGGGGACCAAAAATCGGCGCCAACTTGTGGCGCACAACCGACGACGTGAGCAACCGGATCGATTTTCAGGAATACCAGAGAATGATGTTTGTGGGTTTTGGCCAGGAAGGCCTCGAGCGCTATGCGGGCTCAGGTCATTGGAACGATCCCGATTTTCTCCAGATTGGGAATCACGGGCTGAACTCTGATGAGAATAAAACGCAGATGAGTTTGTGGTCTCTTCTGGCTGCGCCGTTGTTTTCCAGCGCTGACCTTACAAAGTTGACCGTTGACCAATTGTCCGTTCTGACTAATCGTGAAGTAATCGCCGTCGATCAAGATCCCCAAGGCATTCAGGGACGACGAATAAGCCAGATGGGCCCAGTCCAGGTGTGGGCCAAGCCTCTCAGTAAAGGACGCACTGCTGTGGGTCTCATTAATTCCGGCGAATCTCCGATCTCGGCGTCTGTAAACTTTGCGGCAATTGGCTACTCCGGTTCTGTTCATCTGCGTGACCTCTGGCAAAAGAAAGATCTCGGCGTATTCAAAGACAGCTACACCGCTCTGGTACCGAAGCACGGAGTGGTGCTGATTGAAATACAGTGACGGGGGCGTCACGTCCCATCGACTACGACGCCATCCCCATTCCCACCAGGTTCGCCGCGGCAATGATCACCAGAATCCCAGTCCACAGCAGCCGTATCGGCCGGCTACCTACACTGGCCCACTCGCCGAGCGCAAGACCCACCAGGCCGCCGCACAATACATAGCCGCTCATATGCAGCATCCAGTTCACATAGCTCAGCCGCGCCGGAATGTTTGCCTCGCCCCACGCATAAAAGAGCATTTGCAGATACCACATGATGCCGCCGGAGGCGGCCAACGCGCCGTTCCTCAGGAGTATCGAGCTTGGTTGCGCCAAGTCCGCACGCAACGAAAGCTCTTTCTTGAACGCCAGGCGCGTAAAGCAATAAGTCATGTTAATAATGGCGCCTCCGCCCATGATGAGCACGTAGCTGGGCAATCGGGCGTACAGTGGATTCACGCCCAGCTGCAGCGCCGCCGTACGAATCGGCGTAGCGGCATCAAGTCCAAAGGAAAATCCCGCAGAAAAAATGCCGCACATCACCGCAAGCGCCAAGCCGAGCGTTACCTTGAACTCTTTTACCTCCGCGCCGAGTTTCTTTTCCTTCTGGTGACCTGCATAAGAGACGATGGCCACGCCAATCAGAGCCACAATCACTCCCGACATGCTCCACAGCCCGCCGCGGCTCGTGAATAGCGTAAAAAATTGCCCGTGCAATGCGGGAGGCACAAGCGTACCCACAACCAGCGTGACGCCGATGGCCACGCCGATGCCCAGCGACATACCCAGGTGACGCATGGTTAGTCCGTAACTCACGTTACCAACGCCCCACATGGCGCCAAAGAGTGCCACCTTCAATATCAACGTCGGGCTGAGCGATGCATAAAATGCGTAGAAGTTCGGCAGCAGGATATAGCTCATGGTCAGCGGCAATATGATCCACGAGAAGAGGCCGGCCACGTCCCAGGTGGTTTCCCACGACCATTTCTTCACCTTCTCAATGGGCGCATAGAACGACGCCGCGCAAGCTGATCCAACTGTGTGCCATCCAATTCCTGCCAAGATCGCGATCGGCATTCCTGCTCCGTTTCTGTTTGCGGCCGCTTCTCGCGCTTGCGCCAGCGAGCAAACTTAAAGCCAACCGTTTGCATGCGTCCTTCAAAGCTGATAGCGAACCATGCATTAGAAAGTCTGATGAAACGCTATTGTTGGCGCGATCCGCGTGGCCATGCATTTGTCGGAAGCGAAGTTTCGGATTCAATAGCCAGAAACCGGTTGTACTTTGCCAGCCGTTCAGACTGCGTGAGCGAGCCATTCTTGAATTGATCTGCGCCCCATCCGAACGCCAAGTCTGCCGGCCAGATGTCTTCGGTCTCCCCACTGCGCACGCTTACAGTAATTTGCCAGCCTGCGCCACGTGCAAGCTGCAGCGCCTCACAGGCCTCAGTCAGTGTGCCGACCTGGTTCACTTTCGACAGTAGCGCGTTGCATGCGGACGATTTGATCGCCCTCTGGATGCGTGCGGCGTTTGTGCACAGGAGGTCGTCGCCCAGCACAAGCGCGCGATCACCGATCGCCGAGAGCAGCCCCGGCCAACTCTGCCAATCGTCTTCAGCCAATCCGTCTTCGATACTTACAAGCGGATAGGCCACGATCCATTGCTTTAACCGGTCAATCATTCCTTCGCTGCACAGCAATTCGTCTCCGATGCGATAGCCGTCGGGCGAGTGAAAGTGACTTGCTGCAACATCGATGGCCAGCGCCACATCTTCGCCGCTTTGCAACCCCGCATTCTCAATCGCCTCAATCGCGGTTTCGATCATCTCTTCAGGTGTGCGAAAAGGCGGAGCCATTCCGCCTTCATCTGCGCGCAACAAGCGCATTCCGTAGCGTCGAAGAGAGATTTCTGCCGCCGTTTGGTAGACCTCCCAGCTCATTGCGAGCGAATCATCCACGGTATCGGCACTCACCGGAACGATCAGCACGTCTTGAATTGCCACCTGCTGCCCGGCATGTTTGCCGCCGCTAAAGAGGTTGATTGTGAGCCTTGGCAGCGAGCCTGGCGTGACGCCGGCGAGGCCGGAAAAATAATGCCAAAGCTCCTCTGCCTTTGCTGCCGCAGCGGCACGTGCAAATGCCAGAGACACTGCAAGAATTGCATTCGCGCCGAGCCGCGACTTGTCTGGAGTGTCATCCAGTGTCACCAGCCGCGCATCGAAATCCTCTTGCGACTCGCACGCTTTGCCCTTGAGCGCCAGGTTTAGTTTGCCCTGGATGTTGGCGACCGCCTTTCGGCAGCCTAATCCACAGTAGCGCCGCCGATCTCCATCGCGGAGTTCGACCGCTTCCGCCGCCCCTGTCGAAGCTCCCGAGGGTACCGAAGCAATTCCCCGGATCCCTCCCCGTAAAACACACTCGGTGAGTACGGTGGGCCGACCCCGGCTGTCGAGAATCTCTCGTGCATCAAGGCGTTCTATTACAAACATCCAAGCTCCTCCTCAAAGAGGTCGATGAGTCGCGTGAGCGAGTCTGGGCTCCTTGCGATCAACGATAAAACGGCTTGACGCTGATTTGCCCGTTCCGCCTCGCTGAGATACTCAAGCGTCGACCGTCCGGCCACTCTCGCCAGCAGACAGGCCAGCGTATGCCTGCATGCCCTGCCTTCAAAGCCCAGTAGAAATGGCCGCCCCCCCACGAACTTCAGATACTCCGACACGTAGAGCCTCGCGGATGCTAAAAACATCGCACGCATTCCACGGCAATGATGCGCCTTACTCAGAAGATGGGTTAGCGAGAAGCCGACATCGAACGCCGGGTCGCCGAAATGAGCCACTTCGTGATCGAGAAGAACAAAGCGATCCCCATGGATCAGAACGTTTTTGGGGCTATAGTCCCCGTGCACCAAAGCTAGTTGAATGTCACGAGTCTCTTCGAGCAGCTCATTCAGAAACTGCCCGGCTTCGCCTACCTGACGTGCCGAATACTCGTAATACGGCTCAAGTCGCAACGATTCAAACCAGCTTCGGTCGCGGATCAATTCGCGGAAATCTTCTGGATTGACATTCGAGTGGGAGTGGATCATCGCCAGCAGCTGCGCGAATTTTACAGTATGTTCGCTCCTCGGCCCCTCGCGCATTAGCATGGTCTTCCAGATTGAATGTCCACGGGGCACGGCTTCCATTGCGATCACATGGGCATCCGTATCCTCAAAAAGTAGCGGAGTGATTGTGGAGGGAGGTGCAATTTTTCCAGCGCGCGAAGCGCCAGCGCTTCCCGATGAATGCGGCCGGGATCGCTATACCAGTCGACGGCAACGCGCAGCTTGGTCAGGGCTTGCTTAACGACGAAGGCGGGTTTCGACAGCGGCTTAACCAGGACTGTGCGATTCGACACCCCTCCGTGAAGAATCTCGACGGCTGCCGTTTCGTCGCTCTCTATCAAGTGATGTTCGCGCAGATAGGGGTTCAGTGCGGATGACGACTCAATATCGATCGGCTGTGGCGATCGACCCGGAGGCTTGCGCTGGGGTTCCGTAGTCTGCGTCATGCAAGACCTTCTTCGGCGACTGCATTCCTCTCGAGGACCGTCATCATCTCCCGTGCAATAATCATCTCTTCGTTTGCCGGGATCACCAGGACACGCACCTTGGAATCATCCGTCGAAATTGCGGCTTCGCCATGAACTGAATGGTTCTTCTCCGCGTCGACTTCAACACCGAAGACCTGTGTCTTTCAAAACGGCCGCGCGAATGGCCTCGCTGTTTTCCCCAATCCCGCCGGAAAAGGTAATCGCGTCCGCTCCACCAAGCGAGAATATGAACGCGCCGACGTAGTGGCGAACGGCACGAACAAACACATCGAGGGCGAGCTGTGCGCGATAACCGCCCGCGGCAGCCTCCAGCATGAGATCGCGAACATCGCCGCTCGTTCCACTAATCCCTGCGAGCCCCGAGTGGGCCGACAATAATTCCGCCATCTGGTCCGGATTCAAGTGCTGCTTCTTCATCACATATAAGGCTGCGAAGACATCAATGTCTCCAGGGCGCTGGCTTTGCGGAAGGCCTGACTGTCCCGACATGCCGAAGCTCGTGTCTACAGCTACACCGCTGGAAAAGGAGGCTACGCTGGAGCTGCCTCCGAGATGACAGGAAATATGGCGCAGATCTCTACGGCCTGTGAATTCGCAAACCCGTTCGCTGGCCGCCCGATGGCTGGCTCCATTGAATCCATACCGGCGAACCCCGAACTGCTGGCGCCATTGGTATGGCACTGCATAGGTTGTCGCAGCCTCGCCCATCTCCCTGAAGGGCGCCGTCTCGGGTAATCTCGGCCGTGCGTATCTGGTGGCGCGGCTTCAGAGGCGAGGAGTATCGCGCCGCTTTGTGGTGCGCATTCTGAACTTCGTCTTCGGGGAGATGAAGAAGACGCTCAAGCGGGGCAAGGAGGTAGAGTTTCCATTCGGGAAGCTGAAGCGGGTTTGGTATGACTCGATCAGGTACCTTGAGTTGATCGAAGATTGGTCGGCGAGCCATGAGGGGTACACGGTGATTCACGAATCGGATGAGGTTGGAGAGCACCTGTTGAACGGTCGTTTATGCCTACAACATCGCCTCAGGAAAACTCGTAGGCTGGACCCCCAACCTGACTGTCGAGCCAATCTCTGGAGGCTCCGTCGTGGGCGCGCTCTATGGACCTGAGATGCAGGCGATGGATGGAACTGGGTTGATCGCCGGCCCGATGGAAGAAGGCGTGGGCTTCATCGATACCTCAACCCTGCAAACCGGTCCAGTCGGCACAACGTTTTTGAATCCTACGTAACGCCCGCAACGGGCCCGGTTTCTGGCGGAACATCAGTCCAATGGGACAGCTCCAGCAACGCAGCATCCAGTACTCCGGTCGTGGCTTACTTCGGGTCAAATCCTGCCACCAACCTCAGCATGGGTTCGAACGGATATTTCAATGCCACTACGCCTGCCGGATCGGCTGGCCCGGTCGACATCTTCACGTTCATGAAGGACGGCGGAGAGCAGATTGTGTCGGAAGCTTTCAGCTATGGGCCAACCATTTTGGAGGCGACGCCAAATGCATCGACGAGCGAGGGCGGCGGAACGGGCATTCTGTACGGATATGGGTTCGGGAGCACAGCTGATCTTCACGTTCACTGAGACTTCTGTGGCAAGCGACATAATTATTGGGCAAACTCGCGTTCTTAGGCCAAGCCGGTCAGTCTTAAATTCTGTCCGGCCTTCCATCTGTCGGGCAGCCAGTCCGGCAGGTCGCTCATCCGCGGTAATGGTAAGTTGACAAGGAATTGGGTGAGGCAAAGTTGAGTGTCCACATCGTGGCGGCGACAACTCGGCCAGCACCGGCGCCGATTGCTCCCGGCGCAACCGCCGACGATCTTCGACCGAGGCGTTGGCGCCTTGCATCTCGACGACGTAAAGCGCACGCACGATAGCGATGGTTTCCTTTGCGATCTGGGGAACCACCTTTTCCGCCTCGATCACCTTGCGACGCAGATGCGCCCAACATCCAGTGCACACGATGGCGTTGCCGGCCACACTTCAAAGACAGACCGCAGAAGCCGCTTAAGACCCAAATAGGTGTCCACCCAAAATAAGCGGACGCGATTTAAGGATCAAGCTGCCAAGTCAAGAGGGAATCTCCAAGCGCTTATCATGAAGGTCATCGAAGAAGTAATTGATTTGTGATGCAGGCCACTTTGAGGGCGCGCAAGCGCTTCTATCTGGATTACTTTGCAACTTCGCGACGACGCATGATTACTTTTGCATAAACTTTCCCCTGAAAAGGCTGCGAAATCACAGACCCTCAAGCGAGGGGAAGACTACAATTCCCCTTCATCCAATTGGGACCAGGAGTCTTCAATCCAATACCGAAGGATAGGAGAACCATGCGCAAGCTCGAAGTGGTATTGGCATCCTCAGCAGCAGTACTGCTCCTGTTTACATCGTCCGGCCTGCATGGCCAGACAGCGCACTTTTCCGGAGTGGAAAGTGTAGTGCCCTCGAGCGCTCTGTCGAACCCACATCAGATGGCTGTCGATTCATCCGGCAACGTCTACATTGCTGATGACGGAAACAACCGCATTCTCAAGGAGACGCCTACAGCCGGCGGGTATCAGGAAAGTACTGTCGCCTCCTCAGGCTTGAATACTCCGACTGCCGTCGCGGTGGATACGAGCGGCAATCTGTACGTGGTCGATGCCGAAAATAAGCGGATCCTGAAGGAGACGCCGTCCAGCGGTTCCTATACGCAGACAGCCCTTCCGATCAGCGGCCTCAGCCTGCCGATCGACATCGCTGTGGACGCCAGTGGCGATCTTTACATTTCAGATTACGGAAATGCAAATGTGGTGAAAGAAACCCTCGTCGGAACCAATTACACGCAGAGCCTGGTTGTCGGACTAGGCGGGCCTTATCTTGACGGGGTTGCCGTGGATGGAAGCGGAAACGTTTATGTATGTGACTCCGGCGCCCAATATATTCTCAAGATGACCCCAAACGGCAATGGCTACTCCGTAGCCTATATCGGCTCACTTCTTTCTCAACCGCACGGAATAGCAGTCGATGCATCCGGTGTCGTTTACATCGCTGACAGCGGCAACACTCGGATTGTCCGGGAAGTTCCCTCAGGCTCTACTTACAACCAGAGTCTGGTGATGTCAACCGGCTCCGTGCAAACCCAGTCGCTCGCGCTTGACTCCAATCAGAATCTCTATTTTAACGATCCCACTGGCGGCAGGATTCTGGAACTCGCACAAGGTGGCGTAATCTTCGGAACATCGACAGTCGGCACACCAAGCGCACCAATGTCACTCACATTCACCTTCGATTCGGCGGGACCAATTTCCGCGCCCTCGGTGGTTACGCAGGGCGCAACCGGCCTTGACTTTACGGATGCTGGAACCGGAACCTGCACCACAAACGGAACAACGCACACTTACAATGCCGGCGATAGCTGCACGGTAGATGTGAGTTTCACGCCAACACACGCGGGGGCCAGCTATGGAGCGGGACTTCTGCTAAACAGCTCCGGAAGCGTGATCGGGACGGGATATGTGGTTGGCACGGGAAGCGGGCCGCAGGTCACTTTTCCTCCGGGGAGCCAGTCGCAATTGTCCTTGCCTGGCGTGACCAATCCGTACGCAGTGGCGGTCGATGCAGCCGGCAATCTCTATGTTGCACAGGCGATTGCAGCGTACGACCCCAGCAACTCGTTGTTGAAGGAATCCTGGAATGGCGGCGGCTACACAGGGACAACGATTGCCTCAGGATTTGGTTACCCAACGGGGATCGCGATCGATGGCGCCGGGAATGTATATGTAGCCGATCAGGATGGCCTCACGGTGTATAAGGAGACTCCAACGGCAAACGGGGGGTACGTACAAAGCGTTGTCGACAACACCCTGGGGACCGTGGGCGGGATTGCTGTGGACGGAGCTGGCAACGTCTACGTTGGCCGAGGTGGGATCGGTGTCGAAAAGGAAACCCTCTTGGGTGGAAGCTATGTTCCGAGTGAGATCTTCTATACTTTTTACGCTTACAGCATCGCAGTCGACCCTTCAGGCGCGCTTTATTTCGCCACGAGTACCGGAATTATCAAAGAGACACCGTCAGCGAGTGGTTATGTGCAAAGCACGATCGGTACGATTGAGCCGCTGAAAATATCAGTCGATGGATTCGGGAATGTGTTCGCAGCAAACGGGTTCTCAAACGGTTCGATTTGGGAGGAAGTCAATACGGGCAGCTCCTACAATCAAACGCAGCTAGTCAGCGGTTTCGACGATTTAATCGGCATTGCGACCGACGGATCTGGTGACGTTTTCTTTTGCAGCGACAGTGCAGACCAGGTTTGGGAGCTCAATTTCTCAACACCACCTATCTTGCACTTTGCGGCGAAGGCGATTGGGCAAACGAGCAGCGACAGCCCGCAGACGGTGAACATCGAGAACAGTGGCAACGCTGCGATGAACGTGCCACAGCCGTCGCAAGGATCGAACCCGAGCGTTCCCTCGGGTTTCACATTGAACGACAATGTCGCATCGGCTTGCCCGCTGGTTGATGCAAACTCCCCTTCGGCCGGTACGCTGGCGGCAGGAGCTTCGTGCAATCTGACGATTAGCTTTTCGCCTCAGCTCTCGACCGATACCAGTGGCTGGGTGACTTACACCTACGACGGGCCCAACGGGACCGGCTCCACCTACCAAACATCGGCGATTCCGCTGATCGCGGGAGGAGCGCAACTTGCTTCGACGCTGACTTGGGCCAACCCATCGAGCATCGTCTATGGAATCGCGCTTGGCGGGCAGCAACTGAACGCCAGTGCGAATGTTCCGGGGACCTTTTCCTATTCTCCCGCTGCAGGCAGCATTCTCACGGCTGGATCGCATGCGCTTTCGGTGACATTCACTCCAACGGATTCGACGGACTTCACCACGGCAACGGCGCAAGTGACGATCAATGTTACTCAGGCTACGCCGTCGATCAGTTGGGCAACGCCCTCTGCTATCACATATGGCACGGCGCTGAGTGCTCCACAGTTGAACGCGAGTTCGCCTGTAGCCGGCACTTTTTTCTATTCGCCCGCGGCAGGGACCGTGCTTACGGCGGGATCACAGGCACTCAGCGTTACATTTACGCCGACCGATACAACCGACTACACAACAGCTACGGCGCAAGTGACGTTGACCGTAAGTCAGGCAACGCCGACGATCACTTGGGCGACGCCGACCGCGATCACCTACGGAACGGCGCTTAGCAGCACGCAACTTGATGCAACGGCTTCAGTGCCGGGTACGTTCTTCTACTCGTCACCGGCCGGGACTGTGTTGACGGCTGGGAGCCATGCGATTACGGCAACTTTTACGCCGACCGATACCACGGATTACAAGAGCAACACTGCCACGGTTTACCTGACGGTAAATCAGGCGACGCCGACGATCACATGGGCGACGCCCGCGGCGATCACCTATGGCACAGCGCTGAGTGGAACCGAATTGAATGCGACGGCGTCCGTGCCGGGGACTTTCTATTACTCGACGGCTTCGGGAAGCGTTCTGACTGCGGGCTCACACCTTATCACGGCCAGCTTCTATCCGACCGATTCGACGGACTATGTTTGCACAACGGCGAGCGTAACGCTGGTGGTGAACGAGGCAACACCAACCATCTCATGGACAGCGCCGACCGCCATCACTTATGGCACAGCGCTGAGCAGTATGCAGCTTAATGCCCGTGCGACCGGTTCGGGCATCTATGCTTCGACGACAGTGAGCGGGAGCTTTGCCTATTCACCAGCTTTGGGGATAGTGCCAGGCGCAGGATCGCAAACGCTCTCCACGACCTTTACGCCAGCCGATACCACGGATTACACAACCGCAACCGCAAGTGTGACATTAGCGGTGAACCAGGCAACGCCAACAATCACCTGGCCAACGCCAGCAGCGATCACATATGGAACGGTGTTGAGCGGGACGCAGTTGAATGCAAGTACGAGTGTGGCGGGAACATTTATCTACAGCCCCGCGGCCGGAAATGTGCTACCGGCGGGACAGCAGACCCTGAAGGCGACGTTTACGCCTGCGGACACCACCGACTACACGGCCGCGACGGCAAGCGTGACACTGAGCGTCAACCAGGCCACGCCCGCAGTCACCTGGCCGATACCAGCAGCAATCACCTATGGCACTGCTTTGAGTGGAACCCAACTGGATGCAAGCTCTTCCGTGGCCGGGACGTTTGCGTATGCTCCCGCAGCGGGAACAGTGCTGACAGCGGGGCAGCAGACACTCAAGGCAACCTTCACCCCGACAGACGCGGCAGATTACACAACCGCAACGGCAACCGTGACGCTGACGGTGAATGACGCCAGCCCAACAATTACCTGGGCGACGCCATCGGCGATCACTTACGGCGCAGGGCTGGGATCTGCTCAGCTCAATGCAACCTCTTCAGTGGCTGGGAGCTTTGCCTATACGCCCGCTTCGGGAACCGTGCTGGGCGCCGGACCGCAGACGCTTACAGCAACCTTTACGCCCACCGACAATGCGGACTACAAGACAGCAACGGCGACCGTAACACTGACGGTCAACAAGGCAACACCGACAGTAGCCTGGGCAACACCTGGGGCCATCATTTCGGGAACGCCACTCAGTGCGACGCAATTGGATGCAACAGCCTCTGTGCCTGGAAGCTTCATCTATAACCCTGCGGCGGGCGCGACTCTACCCGTTGGCAACAACACATTGTCTGCCACCTTTACGCCAACTGATGATGTCGATTACGCGCCCGCAACGGCTTCTGTGACCCTGGCGGTCAACAATCCTGTACCGTTCCTGGGTAACATAACCCCCGCGATTGCCGACGCGGGCGGGACAGCGTTTACGATCACCGTGAATGGGTCAGGATTCTTGGCCAACTCGACGGTGTACTGGGGCACGACGGCACTCACAACGCAATTCGTGAGCACAAGTCAGCTCACGGCTACAGTGACCGCGGCCGACATTGCCACTCCTGGCGCTACCGCAATCACGGTGCAGACCCCAGCCCCAGGCGGCGGAACCTCAGACGTACTACAGTTTGAAGTGGATTCGTCGTCGGGGACAGCCACCGCGCCGAGCGTCCCGAACACCGTTGTCACGGTTACGGCTGGATCGACAGCGACGTATTCGATCAGTTTTCCTGCCGCCGTAACGAGCGCCACAGCGACGTGCCTGAATTTGCCGGCCGGTGCGCTGTGCAGCTATTCCACTTCATCCAAGGTGTTAACAATCTCAACTTCCTCAACAACTCCCGCTGGAACTTATCAGATTACGGTTGTCTTTGCCGAGACCGTCGCCAGCACAGCCTCGGCAGGTATTCTGCTTCCGTTCCTTCTACTGCCGCTGTTCTTTCTCCGCAGAAAGTTAGCATCGCGTGGCATGTGGTCTGCGGTCTGCCTGAGTCTAATTCTGCTGGCTGCGACAGCATTTAGCGTCGGCTGCGGAGGATCTAGCTCTGGCACAACAACCACTCAATCTGTAACGAGTTCAGGAGTAGTCGGTATCACTGTCCAGTAGAAGAGCAAAACCCCTGATCCAGTCGCAGCGTGCAAATTGGAAGCAGCTCCGCGTAAAGACTTCTCGCGGCTCCACAAGAGGAAACAGACCGGAGCTTTGAATTGCCCAGCGTTGCCGAAAACTCTGGTTGTTACGACTCCGAGAGATTCTTTGCTCGCGGCTCAAAGAAGGAGCCTCGATTCCAAATGATTGTGGTTGCATATTCACGAACAAGAACATCTTCAAGCAGGTTGGCAGTTTTCCGTTAGAAGCTGGCAAGAAGTATGTCGTCCAGGTGCATTTCACGAAAGATGGTTCGCTTCTCAATGTCGCAAGCCCTTACCTGATCGTGATTCCGCACGGTGATATGTGGTAGGGGCGCACCGGGCACGTTGTCGCCTATGATTCCCGGGGCGTCGCCAACCCTTCTCTAACGTGATCTCTCACGTTACGTCCGAGATGCCGGTTTTGTGTCCACGTGAACCGTAAACCCTAGGATTTCCCGAGGACCTATTTCTCCCGGTGAGGCATCGTTTCTCTGAACCATGATCAGATTATCTTGACAAAGCGTGCCAATCGTAACAATCTGCGTGTTCAAACGAGATAAGACGATCGCAAGTGCCTGGTGCCCGATGACGGCACCACTCCACAGCGTCTAGCGACCTGCCGCGTTTGGATCAGTCCGGGCGTGCCCGTGTACTTGGAATACTGCTCTGGATACTTGTTGTCGCTCATGCGACTTTGAGCTGGAAGGTACAGTGCACCCCGCCCCGACGGGGCGATGTAAGCACCTTCACGCTGACCGGACTTCCAGCGACAGTTTCGAAAAGGGTCCGGTTGTTTTCCGCTGAACATTCGCAGTAAGGATCGTCTGGCGTGGGTGGACGTTCGGGGCTCCATCCGCATACGCACTTGGTGACCGGATAAATGAGCGTGATAGTGTCGTCCGAGCGCGTACAGTTATCAGGGCCAACAATTTTACCCATGAGTTCCACAAGTTTGTCGACGTTCCCGGCGCTCTGATCGATCAGGTCTTGACGGAATTTCAGGTTACGGCAACAGGCGCGGCCGCGCTGCTGCATAAGCTTCACCAGCGTCGCATGGTCGAGATTCTTTTCTTCGCTGCGTAGAAAATCCGAAAGGAACTGGCGTACGGCGCCGGCATCGGCCATGCACGCGCTATCTTCGCACTTTCCGTTCTTGGCGGCACCAGCAAGCGATGGGCAGGGTACGGCCGCGCCGAGAACGACCAAGCCCTTAAGGAATGTCTTGCGATTCATATGAACTCCAGTGGTGGACAATTTGCTTTGAAGTTACAGCCGAAGATTTCAGCCGTTGCTCGTTTTGGTTCGACCCGGATGATGATTGAAATCAACTGGACGACCGCACACTTCGGACCGGGAATTCTAGCCGTATTTTCGCACACTGTGCGCCCCACGCAGTCGCACAGCGCCTCCAACCCGTACCGCCAATGACGGTCGACATTAACTTCTCGCAGCAGAACCCGTGGTTAGAGAGGCTGGTTCCACTGTTGGTGAGTTTCACTGGGACAAGCTTCTCGCCTGTCGCTCGATCGTCACCACAGTGATATCGTCGGCTTGTCCAAACCGGACCGCCGCCTCTGCAATCGTCGCGGCTGGCTCTCTCGAGATCGCCTTCGCCCTCTCGAATCCGAACAATTCGCAGCTCTCGTTCTGCGCTTCCACAACGCCATCCGAGAGGAACGTCAACCGACTGCCCGGTTGCAGCTCCGCTTTCTTAGCTTCGTAACGCCCTCCACCTTCGATTCCCAGAGGCAGCGCTCCGGAGAGCTCGATTTCATTGCCATCGAGATAGGGCGATAAATGCCCTGCGTTGGCAAGGGTGATAAGACCGTCGTGCGAAAAGAAAGCCGCGAGCGCTGTGGCAAACCCGTCAGCGGTATGTCCGATAATCTGCTCGTGCAGTTTGCCAAGCAGGTCAACCGGGTCATGCGTTACTTCGGCCGTTGCACGAATCGATCCGATCAGCAGCGCTACCAGCATCGCTGCCGGTAGCCCCTTTCCGGCAACGTCGCCGATGATAAAAAGCAGACCGCCATCTGCCACCCTCAGAATCTGGAAGAAATCGCCCCCTACCTGGCGTGCGGGCGCGTAGACGGACTCAACGGCAAACCCCGGGAACGACTGGTGATGGTCTGGCAGAATAACTTGCTGTACCTGACGTGCCGCAGCCATTTCAGTTTCGAATAACACGTTTTCCGTACGCGTCTTCACGTACCGCCGCGCTTCATTCACCGAAACATAGAAGAACCCAGCATAGCCCAGGCTGACAGCTGCGATTGTCGCGATGCTGTCCAAGGTGAAGCGAACGCGTAGACGTCCCAACTCCACGGCGGTGATAGAACCCGGCTCTGGCCGACCTGGGAACCGGTGCGCTAACAGACCCATCACCACAAACTGGAGCGCAAATAGCGGTAGAACTGCCTTCCACCATTTTCTTCGCAGCGAGATACCCGCAACCGCATAGAAGACAGCGAACAGCCCGGAGAGAACAACCCCGAGCACGAATCGGATCGACTGCTGGCGGCCCATCGCAATGACGTCGTCAGCAAATCCGATCGTCGTGAAGAAAAGGAAAACAGAAAGCAGAAGAACGACGATAGATTTTCGTGGAGTTTCTTTCCATGGATCAAAACTGAGCATTGGGATCGATCCTCGGCCTGCAGTGCGGAGTCCTACAGCCGACCGCACACTTTGCATGGGGGACGGGTGGTTCGGTAGTAGGAAGTCGCAGCAATCCCGAGCCCAATGCCCCATATCCAGTAAGCGGGCACGGCGACCCAGAAGAACGCCAAAGGCAAAATGCCGAAGCTCTGTCGCCAGGCGCCGCTCAACGTGTCCGCGGTGATCTTCACCAGGGTGAGCCCGAAGTAGACTGTCATCAACGTGGAGATTGCGAACGCTGGTCCAAGCGGCAGCCAACGAGGCACGCGCCGTCCGGCCAGCAGGGGCACCCACCGTGGAAGGACCCGCCCCCAAGCGTGGACGAGCGCCAGCGGCAGCACAGTGCCAGCGAGAAGAAACGCGGCCTCGAACACCAGGCTCTCGATTTTGAATGCCAATCGGGTCACGCCCGGAGGTGGCTGGATCATGCCAAACCCAATTGATGCCTGGGCGCCAAGGCGTGCCAGACAACCAGCGACTGCCGCGTACGCAGCCCACCAGGCCCAACGGTGTGGTTGCGTGAGCCGCACGCTCACTCCAGATCGGCCGCAGAACAGGCAGGCGCTGCGCCACCGGCGCCGATAGGCCACTGCGACCGCGCCCACGAGGATGCCCTCGATCAGACAGGCCGCTCTGCTCGCGAATGCTTTCGGATCAAACGCCACTCCAACGCCAGGAAGCAACCCACCCACCAGATCCAGCAGCAATATCGGGCAGGCAGCCAGATGCGCCATACACACCGCCCGCCCGGCGACGAGCAGGGGCAACTTCCACGTCGCTATCCTCAATGCGAACGCAACCAGCGCCGTAGCGGCACACAGACCGACGGCACCCCAGCCAGTGAACACTATCAGATCGAGGTGCATCGGCCCGGAACCGGGAGCACCGTGGATCGCCCACCAGACTCGTACCAACCCATAGGCAAGCGCCCAAAGCACAGCTGCATGCGGGGTCCATGCCATCCATCCGGGAGCAGATGGCGGATGCGGCCATTCCATTGAACGATTAGCACTCCTGAGTGTCGA
>Ga0335078_10000902_pt1 | contig 45199 bp, 39 predicted proteins | sample Lox_Sample_32_FD_206711 | JGI IMG/M metagenome (GOLD analysis project Ga0335078, IMG submission 206711) | Soil microbial communities from Loxahatchee National Wildlife Refuge, Florida, United States - Lox_Sample_3.2 | ecosystem: Environmental > Terrestrial > Soil > Wetlands | place: USA...
AGTAGGGACATTGCAGCGATCCCCAGATCGTCACTCCGTCCGAGGGATTCGCCGCCGCGATCATGCCTTGATTTTCGATGTAGAGCTGTTCCTGCGCTCCCGTCCGGTACTCGCCTTCGACGATGACGTCCGCCTGCGCCCAGGCGGCCTCCAGGTCGCCCTTTTCCAGCAGATACTCCTTGAATATATTATCTTTCCCGTAAAGCAAGACACGTTTCGCGAGGGAGTCCTCAATCGAAAAAATCGCGGGCAGCGGCTCGACGTCGATGTGCACGGCCCGCCGCGCCTCCTCGAGCAAATACCGGTCCGGATGCGCCAGCAGCACGATGGCCTCTTCGGGATGGTTAAACACTTCCGCGGCGAGGCAGGGCTGATCGTGCTCGATCAACGCGATTTCGTTTTTTCCCGGAATATCGGCGGCCGTGACGATCGTGAATTCATTCCAAGGAATCCCCTCGCCGAAGCCGATGCCGAGGATGCGCCCGCGCGGGATGTTGCTGCGCACGGTCGCGCCGTGCAGCATATCCGGAAAGTCGAGATCGTCGACGTACCGGGCGCGGCCCGTCACTTTTGCGCGTCCCTCTTTTCGGGGAACGGAATGTCCAAAGAATTTTTCTTCCATGGTTTCCCGCGCTCATCGCGCTTGTGTAACGCTCGTGAAGCGCCGGCCGCTTCCCGTTTTCAATACAGGATCCGGCCGCTCTTTCGCGTCCATTCGCGAAACGGCTCAAGCCCGGCTTCCCGCATCATTGGCTCGAATGGAATCTTGCGCTCCAGGTGCGGGTGTTTCAATTCCTCGTAGATAAAGGAATCGTCAAACCCGGCTTCCGCGGCGTCGCTCTCGGTGGCCGCGAAGTAAACGCGCTCCAGCCGCGCCCAGTAGATGGCGCCGAGGCACATGGGGCAGGGTTCGCAGCTCGTATACATCTCGCAGCCAGTTAGTTGAAACGCGCCCAGAGCGCGGCAAGCTTCGCGAATGGCGTTCACTTCCGCGTGCGCCGTGGGATCGGTCGCGGAGGTCACCAAATTCGTGCCGGCCGCGATCACGCGCCCATCCTTCACCATCACCGCGCCAAACGGGCCTCCGCGACCCGAGCGGACATTTTCCACCGCTTGCCGGATCGCCTCCTGCATGAAAGCTTCGTTCACTTTGCCCCACCTGCCTTCCAAGCGTTAACCTTGAATTGTACCGGAAAATCCACGGGCGGATGGAATTTGGTTTTTGATTGCTGAGCATCGCGAAGTGGATTCCGACGGATTTGATCTTCCGGGCCGGCGGCGGGGCAATTTTTCCAAAGGACGAGCCAAGAGTGGCTGTCCTACAATCACGACTCGCCGTGTACAATGACATTCCGAGCGACTCGATCTATCAACTATGACTGAACCGGGTTCATTTTCGGATCGCGTGAAGCAGCAGGCGGATATTGTCCGCGTGGTCGGAGAATACGTCCGGCTGAAAAAGTCCGGGCAGAATTTTACCGGGCTGTGCCCGTTCCATTCCGAAAAGACGCCGTCATTCGCGGTGCATCCGGTGAAGCAGATTTATCACTGCTTCGGATGCGGCGTGGGCGGCGACGTTTTTAAATTCGTAATGGAGATGGAGAAAATTACGTTTCCGGAGTCGGTGCGCGCGGTGGCGGAAAAATGCGGCATCGCGATTCCGCGGGCCCGGGAACGCACGCCCGAAGAGCGGCAGCAAAATCAGCAGCGCACGTCGCTCGTGGAATTGCACCGCGAAGCGGCAGCATTTTTCACGCAGCAATTGAACGCCACGCCGGAAGGCCGCGCGGCCAAAGCATATCTGCTCGACCGCGGTCTGGACTCCGAGGCCATGGCGCGCTTCGGCATCGGCTTCGCGCCCTCGGGCGGCGAAGCCCTTCTGCGCGCGTTCAAGCAAAAATATCCGGAGAAGACGCTCGAAGCTTCCGGCCTCTTCAGCCGCGACCAGCAAAATGGCCGGCTCTTCGACCGCTTCCGCCGCCGCGTGATGTTCCCCATCGCCAACGATTCGGGAAAAATCGTCGCGTTCGGCGGGCGCGCGCTGGGCGACGACCTGCCGAAATATCTGAACTCGCCCGAGACGCCCATCTATACGAAGAGCAACATTCTTTATCATCTCGATCGCGCCAAGGAAGCGTTGCGGCAGCGCGATTTCGCCGTGCTGGTGGAAGGCTACATGGACGCCATCGCCGTGGAGCGCGCGGGGATCTCGAACGTGGTCGCCAGCTGCGGCACGAGCCTGACCGAGCCGCAAGTAAAACTGCTGAACCGTTTCACGCGCCGCATCATCGTCAACTACGATCCGGACACGGCCGGGCAGGCCGCCACCGAACGCTCGCTCGCGATCCTGCTCGAACAGGGCGCCGAAGTGCGCGTCCTCGCCCTTCCCGGCGGCAAGGACCCGGACAGCTTCATTCGGTCCGAAGGCGCCGCGGCCTACACGAAATTGCTGAACGAAGCCCCGCCCTATGTCGATTATCTGATTTCGCGCGCCCGCAAAATGGACATGTCCACGGCGGAAGGAAAACTTCGTGCCGTGAATTTCCTGCTGCCCTATGTGCAGCGCATTCCGGACCGCATCCTGCGTTCGGAGTGGGCCACGCGGATCGCGCAGCAGCTGCGCATCGAGGAGCCGGTGCTGCGCGAATCCATGCGCAAGGCCGCGCACGAACGCCGCAGCGAAGTGAAGGCCCGCCCGGAACTCGTGAGCCGTGTGGGAAAACCCGCCGAGCGGCGGCTGGTGCAGATGTTGATCGAAGCCGAGGAGTTTCGCTCGCGGCTCGCCGAGGAAATTCGCGCCGCCGAACTGCACCGCGGCCTCGAGAGCGAACGCATCCTCGGCGCGCTCTGCGATGCCTGCGCGACGGGCCTTCGGCCGGACGCGGCCGACTTGGCGCTTGCGCTCGAAGAGGGCGACCGGCGCCTGCTGTTCGAAATCGCGTTCGAATCCGGCGCTCCGCCGACCTGGGAGGAAGCGGAAAGCTGCCTGGCGGTGTTGCGCCGCCGCCGCGCCGAAGAGGAACTGTCCGCCGTCCAAAAGCAAATCGAAACCCTTGCGGCGGCGGCTGGAGCGGGGGCAGGCGGCGAATTGAGAAGCCTCCGGCACGTCCGTCTCCGGCGATGTCTCGTTTGCAATCATGGCTCAGGGAGACGGCTTCCATCGCGGACATTTCGAAACGGCTCAGCCAAATTCCACCGTGCTGCCAAGCCCCTGATTTATTTAAAATTAGGCACGCCGTGGAGGAAGGCCGTGTTTGTATTGATTAATACCCGATAAACAAAAGTGTTGACGCATTTGCCCGCCAACGGATAACTTGATCCGGTTTCGGCACGGCGGCAACGTAACGCCTGAATGGCGATTTGCATCTAAATCCCAGTGGGAGTTCTCTTGCGAAATCGCGCTGTGCGCGGGGCCGAAAGCATCGTTTGCGGGGCAAACAGCCGCCTTGCTTACGGGCAAGCATGGCCGCATTGGGCACGGACCGCGAGCGCGAGTTTCAGGCCTCGTGAATTTTGCCGATAGTTGATTGAAGGGTTGTTCCGAAATTCCGCGTCGGTGTAAGGGTTGCTTCTGGCGTTTTTTTGGAGGACTCCTTGCCGCTGGCTATCGAAGAAAAATACGATCAGGTACGGCAGCTCGTTGCCATGGGCAAGGAGCGCGGGTATTTGCTCTATGACGAAGTAAATGACATCCTGCCCGCCGAAGTGCATTCCTCGGAAGAGATTGACGACCTTCTCTCTACGTTCGAGCGCTACGGGATCGATATTTACGAAGACCTCGCCGCGGCAAAAGCCGCCCGCGCCACCGCCGATCCCACCGTAGCCGAAGCCCCTGAAATCGAATCCAAGGACGAACTTCCCGTCTCGGAAGAATCCGGCGATCTTGACCTTACGCCGGGCATGCTCGAAAAGACGAACGATCCGGTGCGCATGTACCTGCGCGAAATGGGCACCGTTCCCTTGCTGACGCGCGAGGGCGAAGTGGCCATCGCCAAGCGCATCGAGCGCGGCCAGTTGCTGGTCCTGAAAACGATCACGCGCTCTCCGATCATTCTGAAGGAACTACTGACGATCGGCGACGACCTGCGCAAGGGCACGCGTTCGATCAAGGAAATCGTGCAGTTTGACGACGAAGAGCTGACCGAAGAAAAAATCGAAAACAAGACCAAGAAAACGCTCAAGGTTCTGGACAAGATCGCGAAGCTGTATCACGACAGTTTGCGGGAAGCGGTCAAGCTCGAGCGGATGACCAAGTCCAAGAAGCGGCCGTATCTGCGCCTGAAATATCACGTTTCACGCATGCGCGTCGAAATGTCGCAGCTGGCGCGCTCGATCGAGTTTCATCCGCTCGAAAAGAAACGGCTCATCGATAAGATCCGCCACACCGTCGAGCGGCTGCAATCCCTCGAACGCGAAGCGGGAAAGCTCGAGCGCCGCGCCGACGCCTCCAAAGGCGACAACGCTGCCGAGGCGCGCAAGGAACTGCGCACGCGCCGCGTCGAGCTGCGCGAAATTGAGGTTTCCAGCGAAACGGGCCTCACCGATTTGAAGCGCATGCTTCAGGTGATACTTCGGGGAGAAGCCGAAGCCGAGCAAGCCAAAAAAGAGTTGATCGAGGCCAACCTGCGCCTCGTCGTTTCCATCGCCAAGAAATACACCAACCGCGGATTGCAGTTCCTGGATTTGATTCAGGAAGGAAACATCGGCCTGATGAAGGCCGTCGACAAATTCGAGTGGCGCCGCGGCTACAAATTCTCCACCTACGCCACGTGGTGGATCCGCCAGGCCATCACCCGCGCCATCGCCGATCAGGCGCGCACCATCCGCATCCCCGTGCACATGATCGAGACGATCAACAAGCTGATCCGCACCAGCCGCCAGCTCGTTCAGGAACTCGGCCGCGAACCCACCTCCGAGGAAATCGCCAAGCGCATGGACATTCCGGTGGCGAAGGTGCGCAAGATTTTGAAAATCGCGCAAGAGCCGATTTCGCTCGAGACGCCCATCGGCGAAGAAGAGGATTCGCACCTGGGAGATTTCATTGAGGACAAGGCCGTGGTCTCGCCTTCGGACGCGGTGATCAATTTAAATTTGAAGGAACAAACTTCTTCTGTGCTAAAAACGCTGACGCCGCGCGAAGAAAAAGTGATCAAGATGCGCTTCGGCCTGGACGACGGCTCCGAGCACACGCTCGAGGAAGTCGGCCAGTCGTTCGCCGTCACGCGCGAGCGCATCCGCCAGATCGAAGCCAAGGCGCTGCGCAAGCTGCGCCACCCGTCGCGCTCTCGCAAATTGCGGGCCTTCCTCGAAGGCTCCTCGCGCGATTACCTCTGAAAAGCAGCTTTCACCGAGCTACGAATCCGCTCAGACGTCAAGCGCCCTGACCGGAGGCACCCTGACAATTACAACCCGACACGCTGAACGATCTTCCCCGTTAGGACGTTTCGCGCCGGGTCGAGCTTGCCGGTATCCGGTCATGGCCCATGATAAGGCTGGCCTGAGTTGGGGAAAAGCGGGAGAAATTCGGAAGGGGAGCCTCAGCCTTCAAAGGCATTATCAGAAGCGAACAGCAATTTATCGCGCCTTCGGCCGCCACTGCCAAAGGTTATTGGCGTAGAGTCCAATGCAAAGCAGGTTCGCGGGTACAAGGCCGAATTGCGCGGTTCTCATTCCGATAATGCAAATGAGGACGCTGTTGACGCCGGCAACGACCCAGCCTTGCCAAAATCTCTTGCCTATAAGAACGGTGGAGAGAATCGTCAAAAAGCAGGACAGATAGTCAAGCCGCAACATGGTTCATCCTGAAACAGAGCATTTGGTCTTTTCGAAGACCCGAACAGTTCCAGTGTAAATGGTGAGAAGTACAAAGGCATTTGTTCGAAAGGACAGGTGCGGCGTATGTGGAATTGAGTCTTGAGACACAAAACGCGCAGTCATCGAGGATGCCCTTGTTTTGCCGGCCCGGCGGGTCTTTCAGGCGGAGAGATTCGCGGATCGGACATCGGACGGATGTGCGGCATCCGCATTCCACGAGGCCACAATCTGATCCAACCCTTCGCGATAGGTGGGATAGCGTGGCGTCCAGCCAAAATCGCGGCGGAAGCGAGCATTGGTTGTTCTCGTGGAGCGCGTGAAATATGCGATGGCCTTTTCCCCCGCGAGCCAGCGCGCGAGCCAAACGGGAGTGCGGCGCGGCGCGGGCGCTTGCAAACGCGAGGCAAATTCCTTGAGGAATGCGCCTACCGGCACAAGGTCGTTATCGACGATGTGCCAGATGCCGCTTCTGGGTTTTTCCGCCGCGATCACGTAGGCGCTTGCGGCGTCATCCGAATGAATCATGGCCCACTCCGCGTCTCCGCTGCCGATGATAGGCATTTGGCGCTTGCGCAGTGCATCGGCAAATCTTCGGATGTGCGCCGATTCGGAATCGTAAAAATAGCCGCCGCGCAGGATTGCCACGGTGAACCCTTCCGAAGATTCCGCTTCGTGCGCGATCGCTTCTCCGTCGATGGCCGATTGGATGGATGGATCCGGCAGGATGGGAGAATCCTCATCGAAGGGCGAATCGTCCTTCGGGCGCGCTACCCAGGCGATGCTTTGCTGCAGATAAGTTTTCGCGCCGATTTTGGCGGCGGCTTCGGTGAGGCAGCGCGTGCCCTTGCGGCGGATGCGGTCGTTCATCGCCCAATCGGCTGGAGTGGTTTTTTGCTTTGTGGGAATCGCCGTGGCCGCGTGGATGACGGTGTCGCAGCCCTCCGCCGCGCTGGCTAGCGACTCCGCATCGAACAGATCCGCGTGGCGCGGTTCGCCGCCCGCTTCTCTCACGGCGTTTTCGGCTTTCGCGCTGCGCACCAGTCCGATCGCGGTATGGCCTTTCGCCGCGAATTGCCGTATCAGGCGCCGACCCAGCACTCCGGAAGCCCCCGCGATGAATACTTTCATCGAGCCGCTCCTCGTGGAACAGGATTCAGCCTGTGGGTTTTCGATTTTTAGTCGCGCAGCGCAGAACGCTCACAGGCTGAAGCCTGTGCCACTAGACGACCGGCGCGGGCGTTTTCCTTGGGGCGTGCGAAAGTTCGCGCACTCGCAGCGCCGCCAGGACCCCTCCCCCATAAATGGCCCCGAGCAGCAGAAACGCGATGGAAAGGGCCACATGGTCGGCAAACCATCCAAGAATAAAACTCATGCCCACTTGCAAAACCGTCGCAATCACCGAAAACGCGGACTGCGTGCGTCCCATCAGATGCCGCGGCACGGCGGCCATGATCGATGTCTGCGTCAGCACGCCGCCCAGCGCCCGGCACACTCCGAACAGCGCATTCATGGCTACCGCCACGCTAAGAAGGCGCGCGTAAGGAAACAGCGTATGGCCCACGGCCAGCGTGGCCAGCGCCACAACCAGCACCCCATAAGGCCTCTTTCGCGCGGCGACGCCCGCCACCAGCCCGCCGACGATTGCCCCGGCAGCCCATCCCGCCTCGATCAATCCATAGCCGCGCGCGCCGGCGGAGAGCAAATCCTTGGCCAGGGCCACGACCAGCACGTTCGCGCTGATCACGCCGGCCATCATGCACGCGTACGTGAACCCCAGCGCCAGCACCCGCGGCTGCTCCTTCAAATAAAACAGCCCCTCGGCAATGTCCGCAAAAACCCCGGCAATGCTCGGCCCCACTTCGTCCATCCGGATCAGTCCCGGCTCGGACATTTCCGGGGGGGCCTCAATGGTGGGCGAGGCGGAGACCAGCCGGATATTCTGGATCTCCCGCGGCGCGCAATAGCCGTGCCGAAGAAGCAGCAGGCAAATCGCGGAAATCAAGTACGTCGTTCCATCGATGCCTAAAATTCCCGCCAGACCCGTATGCTCATAAATAAATCCGACCGTCGCGCCCGCCGCCGCCATTCCTCCCTGCACGGCAATAAGCACGGTGGCATTGGCCGCGACCAATTTTTCCTGCGGCACCAGCTCCTGGATCAGCGCATTGGTCGTGGACCAATAAATCGCGAATCCCACGCCCAGAAGCAACACCATCGAATAGAGTTCCCACAACGCCAGCCGTCCGGCGTAGGCCAACCCGGCCGTCCCAAGAACGATCGCCGCACGCGCCGCATCGATGACGATCCCCAAATAACGCCGGTCCACCCGATCGATGAGCACCCCGCCGAAAGGAGGAACCACTAGCCCGGGGAGCGTAACCAGGATGACGATCAAACTCACTTTCACCGTCAAATGGGTAATGCCCAGAACGTACCAAGTCACCCCGGCGAAATTCATCCCCGTTCCGAACAGGGACACCAGCATCGCCACAAAGAAAAACGGAAATCCTGGAACGCGAAAAAGTGCTATCCAACTGGGGGTTGATGGATGGTCCCGGGCCATTTCAGACTCGTAAAAACCACTCTTCGGCATTTACGGCAAGTTTAGCGGCAATGCCGTTCCAGGTCCAATGCCGATTCGTCCAATTTCCAAAAGCTCATTCGCGAGAGGATACGACGGTAGGACGGGCTTCACCCTGTCGATTTCAGCCCATGTAGTCCTATCGACTAACTTAAGCCCGCTCGCTGCTCTTGTACCCCATCTGCCAGCCTGCAACCTACAGATTACAAGCCATTTCCATACATTTATGTCCGCCATACGATACGTTTATGCCTCCCTTAGAAGCAAAAAGCTATCTTGCCCCAGGTTTCGTTGTGTCTTTGTGCGCGGGAGGGTTCGGGCAAATGTTGACGGAGCAACTTCAACCGGGCGAGCGCTTCGAGTATTTTCGCATCGAAGCCTTTGCCGTGCGCACCGGGATGACCACCATCTACCGGGCCACGGACCTGCGAACCGGCCAGCTCGTGGCGATCAAAATCCCGCACCCCGAACTCGAATGCGATCCCGTTTTTTATAGCCGCTTCCAGCGCGAAATGGCCATTGGCAAGAGGCTTAAGCACCCGGGCGTTGTGCAAACGATGGACAGCAGCGACATGGATCAGCTGTGCATCGTGATGGAATGGGTGGACGGCCGCTTCTTGCGCGAAATTCTCGCCAAAGAGGGAAAACTTTCCGTCGAACGCGCCACCCGCATCGCCACCGGGGTCTGCGAAGCCCTCGAATATATTCACAGCCTGGGCGTGGTGCATCGCGACCTGAAGCCGGAAAACATCATGGTGGGCGAAGGAGACGCTACCAAGCTCATCGACTTCGGCATCTCCGCCAGCGAGGGTATGCGCCGCCTCACGTTTTCCAAATTGTCCAACGCCATGGGCACTCCGGATTATATTTCGCCCGAGCAGATCAAGCGCAGGCGCAATGACGGGCGCAGCGACGTCTACGCCCTGGGCGTCATTTTGTTTGAAATGTTGACCGGGCAAACACCCTTCGACGGCCCAAATCCGTTCGCCGTTATGAACGACCGGCTGGTGAACGATCCGCCTTCCGCGCGCGAAATCAATCCTGAAATTTCCGCGCAGATGGAAGAAATTCTGTATCGCGCCATGGAACGCGACCCAGAAAACCGCTTTGCGAGCGCTCGCAAATTTGCCGAGGCCCTGGCGCATCCGGAATGCGTCGAGGTCACTGACCGCTCCTTGCGCAAGGAACGAAAGCCCGTGCGGCTTCCTTTCCTGAAGAGAATCCTTTCCTACACCATGCTCATGATGATTCCGGCAGTGGTTTTTCTGCTTGCCCTGCTCGCCGCTCGATTGAAATAAATTTGCGTCGCGCCGCCGCGCCCCGCTCTTGAACCCAAAAACCCCGCTGGATTACTCCTTGCACATGCCTGTACTTGCGGTCCATAGCGCCGTTCCATTTAATCGGTAAGCATGGAAGTAGTTTTCCAGCAGTTTGCAGCCCCGGATCGCGCCCTCAGGAGGACACATGGCACGCAGGCTAAGCTTTTTCGCAATATTCGCGCTGGCGCTGGCCTTTTGCGCACCTAGCCACGGTCAAGACACGCCTTCGCTCGGCGACCTGGCCAAGCAAGCCCAAAAGGACAAAGCCAATAAGCCACCTGCCAAAGTGATTACCAACGACGATGTGCCTTCCGGCTCCAAGGGGACGTCTCCCCCGGCTGGCGCCGCGCCCGGCGCGGCAGCGCAAGCCGGAACCCCAGGCAAGCTCGACGCCACAGAGTCCCCGGAGGCGGGCCTCGAACAACTTCAATCGCAAATCGATCAGCTCGCTGGCTTGGACCGCGCTTCCCTCGCGGCAAAAGTGCTGGACGGCAACACTTCCGATTTTCCGGGCCGCGCCAAGTGGGAAGAAAAATTATTCTCCGCCAAGCAAACGTTCGTGTCCCAGAACCGGGACGTGCTCGAAAGCGTGAAGCAACTGTTGGCAGCCGCCGGATCAATGAAAGATGTTCAGGACCAGAACGACCCTCGCGCTAAAAATATGGCCGCGAAGCTACAGCAACTCGTGGATGAAACCAAGCAAAATGCCGCCACCTTTCAGGCCGTGATGGAAGAAGGGGAGGAACTCGCTACGCGCGCGGGCGCGCATTAGACCGGATTTGTGTTCCCGGCTCGGGAATTTCTCAACTCCCTTTCAAATAACTATCTTCTCCCGGCGTGACGACCTCATAGAACGATGCGCACAACGCGAGTTGCTTCTTGGGCCTCTGCGAATCGTAAAAAAGGGGAACATTCATTCCCACGGAAAGCTGCCGTGAGCCGTCCGAAGCGCTGCGGGAGAAATGTTCGCCAAGGGGCGTCGTAAACTCGTAGCGGATGTTCGGTCCATTCCGCGCCGCCCATTTTTTGGTGACACGCGCCGTGGTCATTTCCCCCTCCGCGAGGAGCAGCTTTTGTTGTCCCAGCGTACGCAGCATGATCGGGACAATCACGAGAACCATGCCGACGGGCAGCACGAAGTTTAAAAACGGCGTGGGGGCGGCGTTCCGGCCTGCTGCCGCCTTTTGCGCAAACAAGCTAGCGGTGAAAGCCCCCACTGCAAAAAGCAGGGCGACTGACACTACGGCTGCCGTCATTTTCCCGCGCCGGCTCATGCGCACGGGGCGCGGCCTTGGCATCGCGGCAAGAACACGGCTCACTTCATCATAGGGTCCCGGGATGTTCTCGCCCGGCGTTGCACTCGAGCTGGCCTCGTCTTGAAATGGGGATGTCACGGTGTTAACTCCACAGGCTGAAGCCTGTTCCACATCACCGCCGCGCTCCGTAAGAAATCCAGATCAGAAATTCCCCTGATTTGGGCTATAGGGGCTCGCCAGATATTTCAGCGATTGCTCCTCGCTTTTCAGCGGAAGGATCTTGTCCGGATCGAGCCGCACCATGACGTAATGGATGTGATCGTCGATTTTCGTGAACCAGTGCCCGGTCCCGGCGGGAATGACGATCATGTCGCCCGCCTTCAATTCGTGAACCTCGGGATTCTTGATCGATGCGGCGCTGAATCCCGGGCCATTCTGTTCCCGCACGGTTTTCAGAGTGCTGGGCCGCGGCTTCGGGTCCACCAAGTCCGGCCCCGTCAAAAGCGTGGCCGAACCATCGATGACGTAATAGACCTCGGTCACCTGCTCGTGCTCGGCCACCGCCTCCGCCACTTTGTTTTCCGCGCCCGTGGCCTGCCCCAGCTTCCCCCGGTAAATGCTCCCGATGCCGACCTGCACCTTCCCGACATCCACCGAGCGCACTTGCTGATCCACCAGCTTGTGCTCGATGGCCCGCTGGTTATAGCCGTCCAGCTCGCTTTTAGGGATGTACACCGCCGAGCAGCGATTGCATGTGGGCTTTGGCTCCACTTCTTGCGCGAGCAGCGGAAACACGGCGATCGCAGCGCTCAGCACTACAATTTTCACGGCGAAATTTTGCGCTTTCATTTCGGTTTCTCCTCGGAATGATTTTCCAGGCCGCTTCGGATACCGGTGAACGTATCTATACATGAAGATCGCCCGGGGTGGGTGGAAAAAAAGTTCGACATGGCCTCGCTCTTCTGTTTCGTGAAATCATGCTTGGATCTGGAGAACGCAGCGCTGTTCCCGCTGCAAACAATCGCCGCGGAGCGAAGCGCCACTCGTGATTTTTAATTTTCGATGGAATTGGGTATAAAGTGTTCGCATTCAGGCCGGCCCTGAAATCGCCACTAGGAGATTCCATGCCTCAACCAGCAGCGGTGCAAAATCGTCAATTATTCATCGGCGGCCAATGGCAAGACGCGGTCGATGGCCGCGCCTTCGAGAAAACCAACCCGTTCACCGGCAAAATGATTTCCAGGTTTGCGTCCGCGGGGAGGCAGGACGCGCATCGCGCCGTCGATGCCGCCGCGGCCGCTTTTCCCGCTTGGAGCGTTACCCCTCCCGCTGTGCGCCGCAATTTATTTCTGAAGGCTGCGGAGATTCTGGACCGCCGGCAGCCCGAGATTGCCCGCACCATGGCCGAGGAAATGGGCGGAACGTTCGGATGGGGCATGTTCAATTGCATGTTCACGGCGGGCTTGCTGCGCGAGGCCGCCGCGCAGGCGTACGGACTGATCGGGGAAGTGATCCCTTCGGACTTGCCGGACACGTTCGCCATGGCCACTCGCCAGCCCGCCGGCGTCGTCGTGGGAATCGCGCCCTGGAACGCGCCTCTGATCCTCGGCATGCGATCCGTGGCCATGCCGATCGCTTATGGAAACACGGTCGTATTGAAAGCCTCCGAGGAATCGCCGGCCACGCACCTGGCCATCGCTGAAATATTCCACGAGGCCGGCTTTCCAAGCGGCGTGGTCAACGCCATCACCAACGCGCCCGCCGATGCCCCGGAAGTGGTCGACGAATTGATTGCGCACCCGAAAACCCGGCGCATCAATTTTACCGGGTCGACGAAAGTGGGGCGGCTCATCGCTGAAAACGCGGGGCATCATCTCAAGCGCGCGCTGCTCGAACTGGGCGGCAAGGCGCCGATGATCGTGCTCGAAGACGCGGACGTGGAGGCGGCTGTGGCGGCCGCGAATTTCGGCTCCTTCATGAATCAAGGGCAGATCTGCATGTCCACCGAAAGGATCGTCGTCGAGCGCCCGATTGCCGAAGAGTTTGGCCGCCTGCTGGCGGCGAAAGCCGGAGCGCTCAAAGCCGGAGATCCGCTCCAGCCGGACACACAGGTGGGACCGCTCATCAACAAAGGCGCCATCGAACGCGTCCAGGGTTTAGTCAATGATGCTGTGGCGAAAGGCGCGAAAATGCTGTGCGGTGGAAAATCGCAAGGCCCCTGCTACCTGCCCACGGTCTTGTACGGCGTGACGCCGGAAATGCGCGTCTATCACGAAGAGTCTTTCGGTCCCCTGGCGTCCATCGTGGTCGTGGCGAACGCCGAAGAAGCGCTGCGCGTGGCCAATGACACCGAGTACGGTCTCGCTAGCGCCGTGTTCAGCCGCGACATCAACAAAGCCATGAAGCTCGCCGAACGCATCGAGTCCGGCATTTGCCATATCAACGGCCCCACTGTACACGATGAGCCGCAGATGCCCTTCGGCGGCGTGAAGGAAAGCGGATGGGGTCGATTCGGCGGCAAGGCCGCCCTCGAGGAATTCACCGAATTGCGCTGGATCACGATTCGCAGGAGCCCGACACATTACCCGATCTAGCGGCGATTGCATTTCGTGGCGCCGGCGCTAAGAGAAAACACCTGGCATTCGTTATTTCGAGACTTTGATTCCCGGCACGTTCAGCCGAATGCGGTAGAGGCTTGTCCGGGCAGTCACAAATAGTGTCTTTGCGTCCGCGTCTCCCCACGCCAGATTCGCGGCCACTTCGGGGACTGAAATCTTGCCAAGGTATTTTCCCGCGGGCGAAAAAATCCATACGCCGCCGGGGCCTGTGCAGTACACATTTCCTTTGGTGTCGATCTTCATGCCATCGGGAACTCCCTCGGCCGGATCGGCGGACATATCGGCGAAGGGCCTGGGATTGGTCAGCGTGTCGTCCGGTGCGACATCGAAACGCGTCACGCTTTTGCGGATCGTGTCGTCGATGTACATGACCTTCTCATCGGGGGAAAATGCCAAGCCGTTGGGCAAGGCAAAATCTTTGACGATCCGTTGCAGTTTGCCTCCCTTCAGCAAATAAACGCTCTGAACGGGCGGAACTTTGTTCGCATCGCTGTCGGATTTTTTCGTGCCTCCTGCCGGATCGGTAAAATAGAGCGCCCCGTCGGATTTGTAGACCAAATCGTTCGGCGCATTGAGCGGCTTTCCTTCGTAGCGGCTGGCCAGGATGGTGCGCTTTCCGTCCGCTTCGATTCGAATGACCGCCCGGTCGCCGATCCCGCAAAAAACCACCCGGCCCTGATGATCGATTGTGATGCCATTCGAACCGATCAGGTGAACCGGCCCGTGGCCCATGTCGATGAAAACACCATCGTGCTCCGGATCCTTGCCCGTGTAGCCGCTGGGCTGCAAATAGACGGAAACTTCTCCATCCGGAGTCCACTTATGGATGACGTTCGCGGGGATGTCGCTGAAGAGAAGATATCCGCTCTGCCCGCTGCGCACCCACACCGGGCCCTCGAGGACGGTCATTCCACCCGCCACCTTTTCCAGTTTGGCGCCGGCGGGGACGATGGCGTCGAGCGCGGGATCCATCCTGAGTATGGAACTCCCGGAAGGAGTTTGCGCTCTTGCGGCCCCGCTCGCCACAACCGCGAACAAGAAGAGAGACGCCCATCGTATTTTCATTGCAACCTCTTCGAATCATTCGTTGCCGAATGAACGTGGATATTCGTTTTGATTTCCCGGCCGAGCGATAACGTACACCCGCTGCCATCCTCGTGCAATGTTCCTTCAGGCAAGGTCTCCTGCGCGGCGGTTCAATTTGCGCGCCAGGGCTTATGATGTGTGGGTGACACCCCTCGTCGAATTGCGCGGACTCACCGTCGAGATTCCCACGCCGGCTGGATGGATTCGTCCGGTGGATGACGTATCGTTCAAGCTGGAAAGCGGCGAGTCGCTTGGCCTCGTCGGCGAATCGGGCAGCGGGAAATCGATGCTGGCGCTGGCGCTGATGGGTTTGCTCCCTCCGGGCGCGCGCGTGGGCGGAGAAGCGTGGTTTCCTGGAGCAAATGGCGCTGGGTCGTCGCGCGTGAATTTGCTGACGCTATCCGATCGCGAGCGAACCGGCGTGCGCGGGCGCGACATCGCCATGATTTTTCAGGAGCCGATGACCGCGCTAAATCCCGTGATGCGCGTGGGCGCGCAGATTGCCGAAGCGATTCGCACGCACCATGCGGGACTTTCACGCGAGGAAATCGACCGCCGCGTGCTCGCGGCTCTCGAACGCGCCGCCATTCCCGAGCCTGCCCTGCGCGCGCGCCAGTATCCGCATCAGCTCTCGGGCGGCCTTCGGCAGCGCGCCATGATCGCCATGGCTCTCTCGGGAGAGGACGGCAACGCCCCGCGTTTGCTCATCGCCGATGAGCCGACTACGGCGCTCGACGTCACCGTGCAAAAACAAATTCTCGAATTGCTGGCGCAATTGCGGCGCGATCTCGGCCTCGCGCTTCTATTCATCACGCATGACCTCGGCGTGGTGGCGCAAGTCGCGGATCGCATCGCTGTCACCTACGCGGGGCGCATAGTGGAGGAGGGCCCGGCGCACGAAGTCCTGGAACGCCCGCGGCATCCCTACACGGCGGGGCTCTTGCGCGCTTCGCCGCAGCTCGTGCGACACAAACTCGAGCCGATTCCTGGCGCGGTGCCGTCGCTCACGGCTCTGCCCCCAGGCTGCGCCTTTGAGCCGCGCTGCCCGCTGCGCATTGCAGAGTGCTCCGCCGCCATGCCCACGCTGCGCGAAGCCGGCCCCGCCCATCGCGCGCGCTGCATTTTGGTTTGAGTAGCACAGGCTTCAGCCTGTGAGTTTTTCCGGACCAAGTCCGATAACCTCACAGGCTGAAGCCTGTTCCACAGCAAATCCTGCCTGAGCTAATATAAACCGCGAACTCACCATGGCCACCGACCCGACCCACCACGACAAAATCCGCGAGCGCTTCACCGAAACCGCGGACGTTTTTGCCCGAACCGTGCGGCGCACGCGAATCGAGGAAAGCCAGCAGCTGGCCGAACAAGCCACGGCGGGCCTAGCCCATCCGGAAAAATTGTTGGCGATCGATCTCGCCTGCGGACCCGGCACGTTCACGCGTCCGCTGGCTGCGCGCGTGCACCACGCCATCGGCGCGGACCTGACTCCCGCGATGGTCGAAAAGGCGCGCGCCGAAGCCGCGCGCGATGGCATCGCGAATATAGAATTCGTCTGCGCCGATATTTACGCGCTGCCCTTTGCGGACGGCGCCGCAGGCATCGTCTCCTGCGGCTACGCGTTTCACCACATGACCGATCCCCCGCGCGCCCTGGCGGAAATGGCGCGCGTGTTGCATCCCGGAGGCCGACTGGCCATCATCGACATTATCGTTCCCGAGGGTTGCGACGGCGATTTTCAAAATAACGTCGAGCGCGTGCGCGACCCTTCGCATACGAACACGCAGAGCGCGGCGAATTTCCATGCCATGCTTCGCGATCTGGGACTTCGCGTGGTGTCCGAACACAGCCACGCCACCTGGCACGATTTCGACGTCTGGATGGGAAATGCGGGAAAAGCTCCCGGCGATCCTGTCTACGCGCAAACTCGCGCCATGATGGAAAGCCACATCGGCAACGATACCTCCGGGTTTCACCCGCGGCGCTCGGATTCCGAGAAAGTTCCGAGCGGGCTGGAATTCATGCACACGGTTCTATTGCTCGTGGCGGAGAAACCGCGATGACGAATTTCTGTGGCACAGGCTTCAGCCTGTGGGTCTTGGGTTTTAGCAATGGGAAAACTCACAGGCTGAAGCCTGTGCCACAAAAGGCAAATCCTTGACGCGCCCCCCGCTGCTCGAAGCGCGCCATTTGCGGAAGACGTTTTCCGCGCCTCACTTGCGCGTCGCGGCAGTGGACGACATAAGTCTCGAACTCGCCGCGGGCGAAACACTCGCCATCGTCGGCGAATCTGGCAGCGGCAAAACGACACTTGCGCGAATGCTCCTGCGCCTCATCGAACCAGACTCCGGCGAGCTTCTCATCGAGGGCCGCGATTTTCTAGCCGCGCGAGGCGCGACGCTGCGCGCCCTGCGCCGCGAGATGCAAATGGTCTTCCAGGATCCCTTCGCGTCGCTCGATCCCAGAATGCGCGTGGGCGCGATCGTCGGCGAGCCGCTGGAAATTCACGAGCCGAAGCTTGGCCGCGCCGCGCGCCGCGCCCGCGTCGTCGAAATGTTGCGCGCCGCCGGCCTCGCCGAAGACGCGCTCGACCGCTATCCTCACGAATTTTCCGGCGGCCAGCGCCAGCGCATCGGCATCGCCCGCGCCCTGGTGCTTCGTCCTCGTTTGGTTGTGGCCGACGAGCCCGTTTCCGCGCTGGACGTTTCCGTCGGCGCGCAAATTCTCGAGCTGCTCCAGAATTTGCAGCGCGATTTCGCGCTCACCTACTTGCTGATTTCGCACAGCCTGCCGGTGGTCGCGCAGCTGGCGACGCGTATCGCGGTGATGCAACGAGGCCAAATCGTGGAAACCGGCTGGGCCGAGCAGATACTCAGCGCGCCTTCTCATCCTTACACAAAGTCGCTCATTGCGGCGGTTCCCGAATTGCCGGGTGCAGTTTGAGTTTTGTGGGACAGGCTTCAGCCTGTCAGGGTTCATTTCCGGGTTTCCCGCAGAACACTGACAGGCGACGAGGCCGTTGGCAGCCGCGCATCCCGACCCCGTTACGTTGAAGGAGAGTCCCGACGGCATCGAATCGATGTTCACGCTGACGGTGCTTGCCGCCGCGATGCCGCCGGGGCGGATCGCAACTCAATGGATTCGGCGCCGCCGCGCAGGCCTGCTACACTGCTCAAAATGGATTTTCATTTCGACGTGCTCAAAACCGATCCGACCGGCGCGCGTCTTGGGCGCTTGACGACGCCGCACGGCACGATCGATACGCCCGCGTTCATGCCGGTCGGCACGGCTGGCACCGTAAAAGGTTTGACGCAGCAGGCGCTCAACGAACTGGGCGTGCAGATCCTGCTCGGCAATACCTATCACCTCTATTTGCGTCCCGGGCACGAACGCATTCGCCAATTGGGAGGGCTGCACCGCTTCATGTCCTGGCCCGGAGCGATCCTGACCGATTCGGGCGGCTTTCAAGTCTTTAGTCTTGCCGATTTAAGAAAAATCTCCGATGAAGGCGTGGTTTTCCGGTCGCACCTGGATGGCTCTGAGCATTTTCTTACGCCGGAAAAATCCATCGAGATTCAGCAAGCGCTCGGATCGGATATTGCCATGGCGTTCGACGAGTGCATCGAGTATTCCGCCGACCACGAGCGCGCCGCGGAGGCGCTGAGGCGCACGACGCTTTGGGCGCGGCGTTGCCGTGAATATGCCGGCGCGCGGCATCATGATGGGCGCACGAACGCGGAGGCTTCGACAAATCCCGGACAATCGATCTTCGGGATTGTGCAGGGCGGAATGCACGCCGAGCTGCGCCGCGATAGCGCGCGGCAGCTCGTGGATCTGGATTTTCCGGGCTATGCCATCGGTGGTCTCGCGGTTGGCGAGCCGCATTCTCTTTCCATCGAAATGGCCGCGATCGCCGCCGAGCTTCTGCCGAAGGATCGTCCGCGGTATGTCATGGGCGTCGGACTGCCGGAGCAGTTAGTGGATTACGTGAGTTGCGGCGTGGACATGATGGATTGCGTGTTGCCGACGCGCAACGCGCGCAACGGATGCCTCTTCACCAGCACCGGCCGCGTGAATATCGGGAACGCGATTTATGCCGGCGATCCGCGCCCGCCGGATGAGCGCTGCTCCTGCATGGTGTGCCGCAACTATTCGCGCGCCTATTTGCGCCATTTGTTTCAGGCCAATGAAATTCTGGCTTCGATACTGAACTCCCACCACAATGTTGCGTTTTTCCTTGACATTATGGGGAAGATTCGACAGGCTATCGCGTTCGGGGAACTGGCGGATTTCTCCTCGGAGTTCCAAGCGCGCATCGAAGCGGGTGAGCCCTGAAGCAGGCCGGCGGCAAGGCCTGGCGGGGCGCAAATCGGCAGTGAACTCCATGGTTCCGGCCTGATCAAAGATTGCGAATGGGATTGCGAATGGCCGGGTCTTGTTTTGTCCGCCGAAGTTCGCCAAAATAGTTCGACAAGATATCGGTAGTGATGGGAGGATGGGGCGGCAGCGATGTCCATGTTTGCTTCACCGGAGAATTTATCCTGGATGGCCCAGACCACCGGCTCGGGAGGCTTGATGGCCTTCCTGCCCCTGGTCATTATCATGGGCATTTTTTATGTCTTGCTGATCCTGCCCGCACAGCGGCGCCAGAAAAAGACCCAGGAAATGATCAACGCGCTGAAGAATGGCGACAAAGTCATCACCAGCGGAGGGCTTCTTGGCACGATTGTGGGGCTGGAAGGCGATTCCGTGCAGCTTCGCATCGCCGATCAGGTCAAGGTAAAGGTCCTGCGTTCCGCGGTAACCGGCCTGCAACCGGAAGGTAAGGAGGAGTCGTAAGGCCGGGTAACTTCCGCTCCAATCCGACGGGCCGATAGAAAAAAAACCCGCATCCGTGGAGTCCAGAGCCAATTTAAGCCATGACATCGAATCTCAAGTGGAAAGCATTGTTCATCGCAGCCGTCATCCTCGCCTGCATTATTGGCTTGGTAGGGCTTCCGGATTTCCCGCCCAAGTCCTGGGCCGGGGTCAAATCCAATTTCACGGACAGCATCAAGCTGGGGCTGGATTTGCAGGGCGGCACGCACCTGATCCTGCAAGTGCAAGTACAGGAAGCAATTAGCCAGGAAACGGACCAGACGCTGGACCACATTACAACGCTGTTTCGTGACAAGGGCATCCGCTACGACGAGATTCGAAAGCTAAGCGACACCCAGATTCTGGTACACAATATCGCTCCCGAGCAGGCCGGCACCGCCCGCAACCTGATTAACGATCAATTTCCTGATTGGGACGTTACCCCTGCCCCCGGCGAACCCTCCGGCTATCTTGTGACCATGAAGCAGTCGCGCATCGTAAACATCCAGCAGCAAACCATGGATCAGGCCGAAGAAACCATCCGCCGCCGCATTGACGCGCTGGGCCTCACGGAACCGCTCGTCGCGCCCTACGGCCAAGGGGACAACGAAATCATCGTCGAACTACCCGGTGAAGGCGATCCCAACCGCGCCAAGAGCGTGATTCAGGCGGGCGGACAGCTCGAACTGCACCTGGTTCTGGACACGATGCCCTATTCGTCGGAAGCGGCAGCGCTGGCCGCCCACGGGGGCGTTTTGCCGCCGAATGCGCAGATCGTGGAAGGAAAGAGCACGGCTTCGAGTTCCGGCCAGCCCGCCGGGGAAAGCTGGTATGTCATCGATCGCGTGCCGGTTGTCACCGGCCGTGACTTGCGCAGCGCAACCCCAGTGCGTAGTACGAAAAATCCCGGCTATTTTGATGTCGATTTCACGCTCTCCACCGAGGCTGGACGCCGTTTCGGCCCCTTCACGGAGCAAAATATCGGCAAGCAGCTAGCCATCGTTCTCGAGCATAGGCTGCAGACGGCGCCGGTCATCAACGGCCGCATCGACGATACCGGCGTAATCGAAGGACAATTCGGCGAGACGGAAGCAAACGACCTTGGCCTCGTCTTGCGTTCCGGAGCCCTGCCGGCATCCATCAAGTATCTGGAAGAGCGCACCGTCGGCCCGTCGCTCGGGGCGGACTCCATCCGGCACGGCGTGCAAGCTTCGGTGATCAGCCTGATTGTGGTGATGATTTTCATGGTGGTTTATTACCGCTTGGCGGGAATCAACGCCGTGGTCGCCTTGATTCTGAACCTGGTTCTATTGCTGGCAGCGCTGGCTTACTTCGGCGCCGTCCTGACCTTGCCCGGCATTGCGGGCGTCATTTTGACGATCGGCATGGGCGTCGATTCCAACGTGCTGATTTTCGAGCGTATTCGGGAAGAGTTGCGCTCGGCGAAAGCGCCGGTTTCCGCCGTGGACATGGGATTCAAGCGCGCCTTCCTGACGATTATCGATACGCACGTAACTACCATCGTTTCGGCCGCCTTTTTGTTCCTTTTTGGAACAGGTCCAATTCGTGGATTCGCGGTCAGTTTGGCCGTCGGCTTGCTTGCCAACCTGTTCACATCGGTATATGTATCGCGCGTCATCTTTGACTGGCACCTCGCCAAGATGCCCCGCGAAGCAGAGTTGAGCATCTAGCGGCATCGGCATCCGCCTGCGAAGAGGGGTGTGCGAAAAAGTGCCAAGCCCCGGCAAGTTATAGTCCAAGCTACATAAAGAATTTTTAGGGAACAGTTCGATATCGGGAACAAATCCACAGTTATTGGTGTCCAATTCTAACGGGTCAGAGTGAGCATGGAATTCTTCAAACAGGTTGATCTGGACTGGATGGGCAAAGCCAAGTACTTCTTTGGCTTGTCATTTCTCCTGCTGGCCTCGGGAGTAGCCTCTATCATTGCCCATCATGGGCTATTCTATGGCATTGATTTTAAAGGTGGTACGGTCGTAGACGTGCGTTTTGCCGGACCTCCGCCGATTGACACGCTGCGCAGCGGCTTGGCGCAGCAAGGGATCGGAAATAGCACCATCGTTCCCGTCAGCGACCTAACCACGGTGGGCGGGAACGAAGTGCTGATCAATCTTGAGGAAAAGGGCCAGGGCGCCGAGGCCCTCGATGCCGGCAAGACGGCCATCCTCAATGCCCTGCACGCCACTCTGGGCGCGGGCGAGGCGGGAAAACAGGATTTCAATGCCGCGGCGGCTGACACGATCGCGGACGTGCTGACGCGCAAGGATCCCCTGGGATTGGGAACTTCCGCCGGCGACCGCTATAACCAGCTGGCGCGCCAGCTGGCCGCCTATCGCGACCGCGACCATCGCGGCATTGTGACCGATCTGAGCCAACTTTCCGCGGCCGGCGCGAATGCCAGCGTGATCGCGGCTCTGCGCGATGCGTTTTACACGAGCACGTTTGCCATCATCAATGTGGAGATCGTTGGGCCGAAAGTCGGCTCCGAATTGCGCCGCCAGGCCGTCGTCGTGACTCTGTACGCGCTGGGCGGAATGCTGGTTTATATTGCATTTCGTTTCGAGTGGGTGTACGGTGCTGCCGCTGTGCTAGCGGTGTTTCATGACGTTCTCATTACGCTAGGTCTTTTTTCCATCTTTCATTTTGAAATTTCGCTGACGGTGATCGCGGCATTATTGACCCTGGTCGGCTATTCGATGAACGACACGATTGTGATTTTCGATCGGATTCGAGAAAACGCGCGGCTCATGCGCCGCGAGCCGTTTAAGGTCATCGTGAATCGTTCCATCAACCAAACCCTTTCGCGCACCATCCTCACCAGCGGCCTCACGTTTTTGACGGTGCTGGTGCTGTTTCTGATGGGCGGTCAGGTCTTGCGCGCTTTTTCCTTTGCGTTGGTGGTTGGAATTCTGGTAGGAACGTACTCCAGTTTTGGAATTGCCGCGCCCTTGGTAGTGGCTTGGAACCAGTGGAGAGGCCAAGGCGGGGCGGTCGTTGCATCCGGAGCCGCAGCCGGCACTAAACTCCGGAAGGCCTAGAGACGGTGCGGGCTCGATCTGAGCCGGCACGAATCGTTCCTAGGAGCTTCCCGGCAGGAGGAATGTACGATGTTTGATGATTTGCTCGAGTCAACAAACGAAAAGAAGAAAACAAACAAGGGCTGGGGATTTGTTCTCTCCGGCGTTGTGCAGGCCCTCATTCTCGGTGTCCTTATCTTGATTCCGTTGATTTATACCGAGGCGCTCCCGAAGGCGATGCTTTCCACTTTGCTAGTCGCCCCGCCGCCGCCTCCTCCGCCACCGCCGCCTCCGGCGCCCGTAAAGACAATCGTCAAGCCGGTGGCGCGCTTAATCCAGTCGGGAAAGCTGATGCAGCCGCGCGCGATTCCCAAGGAAGTGGCCGTGTTTAAAGAAGCCGAACTTCCGCCGGACGTGATTAACAATAGCGGCGCAGTGGGCGGCGTGTTCGGCGGCATTCCCGGACAGGGCATGGTCGCGGGCCCCGTGGCTCCGCCTCCGCCCAAGCCGGCGGCTCCACAACGCGTGAAGCAGGGCGGCAACGTGACGGCGGCGTCCATCCTCCAGCAGACCCGCCCGCTATATCCTGCCTTGGCGCGGCAAGCCCGCATCCAAGGCAACGTTGTTCTCCACGCCATCATCGACAAGGATGGCAAGGTCGCCCAGCTCGAAGTGATCTCCGGTCACCCGCTGCTCGTGCAATCGGCTCTGGATGCCGTGAAACAATGGCGCTACAAGCCGACGCTTTTGAACGGCGATCCGGTGGAAGTTGACACCACGATCACAGTCACATTTACGATGGGCGGTTAAGTTTTGGGCAGGACGGGCAGCCCGAGGAGCGGTCTTCCTTCCTGGAAGACCGCGAGTTGAGGTCGCCAATCAAGCCAATCAGGGGAGTGGGCCGGGACCGGTAATGCCGGTTCCGGCCAGCAAGTCTCGAACGAAATAAAAAGGAGCGAATCACATGCTTAGTACTCTAGCCGTTTGGGCAATGAACATGCTCGTCCTGCAAGGCCAGTGGGATTTGAGGGCCATGTGGGGCAGCATGAGTATCATCGCGAAGTTAGTCGTCGGCATTCTATTTCTTCTGTCCGCATGGTCACTCGGCGTCATGATCGATCGCGTATTGATGTACAGCGCGGCGCGCAAACAGTCCCGCGTTTTCGTTCAACAGGTAGCGGGCGCGTTGCGCGAGGGCAAACTCGACGAAGCCATCTCCATCGCCGAGCGCAACAAGAAGAGCCACATCGCCAAGGTCGTCGCCACCGGGCTTTCCGAATTTCAATCCGCCTCTTCTCAAGTCTCTGACGAGGAAGTGATCGACGCCGCCAAGCGCGGTCTGGATCGCTCCGTCGCCATCGTGCACGCCGAAATGAAGCGCGGCCTGTCCGGCCTCGCCACCATCGGGTCGACCGCGCCGTTCGTCGGACTGTTCGGCACCGTGGTCGGCATCATCAACGCGTTCAAAGGAATTGAAACCACGAAGGCGACCGGGTTGTCGGCGGTGGCCGGCGGAATTTCCGAAGCGCTGGTAACCACCGCGCTCGGGCTGCTCGTTGCCGTGCCTGCCGTGTGGGCCTACAATTATTTTACTAACAAAGTTGAGGCCTTCGACGTCGAAATGGATAACTCTTCAATGGAGCTGGTAAACTATTTCATTACTCGTCGAGCGGGTGGAAAGAAGTAAATCATGGCATACAAGCCAAGCGTCGGCGCGCAGATGTCGGCGCCGAACGTAATTCCGATGGCGGACATCATGCTGGTGCTGCTGATCATCTTCATGGTGGTCACGCCCATGCTCTCGAAAGGCTTGACGGTGGAGTTGGCCAAGGTCAACAACCCATCCGACATGCCCGATGCCGACAAGGACGACGCAGTCATCGTCGGCATCTCCGCGAGCGGGGACGTCTATCTCGGCAGCACCAAATCGGACCTTACGCAGATTTCGGACCAGGTAAAGGATCGCATCTCCAACAAATTGGACAAGACCGTGTTCGTCAAGAGCGACGGCCGGGCCAAGTACGGCGATGTGGTCAAGGTTGTGGACGAGATTCGCTCCGCGGGCGTCGATAACGTCGGCTTGATCACCGATCGCGCCGAACAAAAGGGACGCACCGCACCCCCACCGCCGCCGGCCGGTTAATTCTGAGCTGGGAAGCGAGGAAACACTCCACGCTTCCCGGCTTTCTTTTTGAAACTCTTCCGTCCCGGTACTGACATCGGGGCGCGGAATCAGGAATAGGGAGTCACGACTATGGGAATGGACGTTGGAGGAAAGCAGGGCGGTTCCATGGCGACGATGAACGTCGTGCCGCTAATCGATATTCTCCTGGTGTTGATCATCATTTTCATGGTGATCACGCCGCTTACGCCGAAAGGTTTGAATGCGCTCGTGCCGCAGCCCGCGCCGCCGAACCAGAAACAAGAGCAGCAGGTGGAGCAGAAGACGATCGTCGTGCAGCTTCTCGACACCGGCAAGCTGAAAATCAACGATGAGGATGCGACTTGGGACACGCTTGGCCCGCGCCTGAACGACGTATTCAAGGAGCGCGCCGAAAAAGTTGCCTTCGTCAAGGGCGATGACGGCGTTCGCTTTGCCGATGTCGCGCGCGCGATCGATATCATGCGGAGTTCCGGGATCGACAAGGTTGGGTTGATCACAGCGAATCTGGAAGCGGGGAAGTAGGCTGAGGGAAGTTTCCAGCCCGGCCCACTGCCGGAAAATGCCGGCTTTTTTTGCCCTCAAATAATAATAATCTTGCTTTGTTCCAGGGCATGGCTGGTGTAGAGTGTGCGGCTGTGGCCCATGCCTGCAAGGATTTGTGTGGCGCGGAGGAGTTGGACGCGGGCTTCGTTCTTGCGCCGGGCGCGCCAGGTGAGGCTTGGAACCGGTCGAAATGGGGATTGGCCGTTGCGTGAATTGGAATGCGGCCGGTGCAAGGGTTGGAAACTTCTTTACCCTCTCGGGGGAATACAAATCATTCGCGGGGACGGATTGTTTGCCATGAATCCTTTTGCGCATTTTCGGCACTCCAAAAACAAAAATTCCATGGCGTTGCTGATCGTCGCCATGGTCGCGGTCGGCTTCGGCGCGTCGGGCTGCGACAAACTGAAGGCTCGCGACGAACTGAACAAAGGCGTAGCCGCCTATCGCGACGGGAAATATGACGCTGCGATCGAATTCTTCAAGCAAGCGAAAGACAACGATCCCACGCTGACCAACGCCCGCCTATACCTCGCCACGGCATATGCGACGCAGTATATCCCCGGCGCGCCATCGGACGAGAACGTGCGCATGGGCCAACAGGCGGTGAAGGAATTTCAGGACGTGCTCGCGGCGGATCCCAACAACATCTCGGCGATCGACGGCATCGGCTCCATCCTGTTCAATATGGCCGGAACACCCTACACGCCGGAGCGCTTTCTGGAATCGAAGACGTACCACATGAAGCATATCGCCCTGAAGCCGGAGGATCCCGAGCCGTACTATTGGATCGGCGTCATCGATTGGACGCTCAGCTACCGCGACAACCTGGTGGCGCGCGGCAACTGGCGCCTCTCGCACCCAGGCAAGCCCCTCAAGGATGACGACCCGCTGCCGCCCGATATTCGCGAAGCCTACATCAAGGCAAACGGCCAGATGATCGATGAAGGCATCGACGACCTTAAAAAGGCCATCGAGCTTCGGCCCGACTACGATGACGCCATGGCCTATCTGAACCTCCTCCTGCGCCGCAAGGCCGACGAAGCTAGCAGCCCCGCGGAACGAGCCGACCTGCTGAAGCAGGCCGACGATCTCGTCGAGAAGGCCAAGGAAATCAAACAGAAGAAAATGGAAACACCGGCAAAGTCCTAACGGGTTTTTCGGCACTTTCCCTATTTTGGAAGATTGGTTGAAGGCGGTCCTTTCGAGGACCGCCTTTTTATTTGTATTTGCATTTGAAAATAAGCCAACCCGGCGCCGAGGAATCTCACGGGCGAAAATGGCTGCCAAACCTCGCGTTGCAGCAATCTCTTAGCTGAAGGTCTAGAGGCAGAGGGATCGTATGAACCAATGCGTCGCTACCCACTCGCCATGTACGGCTAGCTGAAAAATGAAGAATCGAGCAGATTTGAAAAGAGGCAAATGGCGCGCCCGGAGAGATTCGAACTCCCGACCCTCTGCTTCGAAGGCAGATGCTCTATCCAGCTGAGCTACGGGCGCATCCTTGTTCCACTGATTCTAAATCGTTTTTGCATATTATCTCAACTTTATCGGCCCGGGTTGAATACGGCTCCGACAAACCTTTCCTTCGGTTTCGTTGCTGAGCACGAACGAAACTATTGATGATCAATCGCAGAAGGATTTTTCTTTTGGCTCAAAATCGCTTGCAACCGAAGCGATCGGGATCGTCGGAATCAGATGGAATTGGGAGCGGTATGCGCGGCGACGAGGACCTGTCCGAGGGATAGCCCGCCGTCGCCTGTGGGAACTCGGGAATGAGAAAAAACTTCGAAGCCGTTGGATTCAAGTTTGCGCGTCAAACTCTCGAACACAATCAAGTTGTTGAATGTGCCGCCGCTGAGGCAGATTCGATTGAGCGAAGATTCTTGGCGCAGCGAGCATGCCAGGCGGACAAGCATTTCGACGAGCCCCTTGTGAAAGCGGCGGCTGATTGTTTCCGCGGGCACTTTGCGGCTAAGGTCCTCGACGATGGCGGCGAATAGCGGAGTAGCGTCGATTTGCCAGCGCCCATTCTCGCGACGAATGGAGAATGGATAGGAGCCGGTGTCACTCGACGTGCGCGCCGACATTTCCAGTTCCATGGCGCCTTGGGCTTCGTAGCTCACTTTTTGCCGAATTCCAATGAGGGCCGCGACGGCGTCGAATAAACGCCCGCAACTTGAGGCGAGGGGACAATTCACTTGTTGCGTAATCATGCGAAGAATCAGCTCCGCCTTCGCGCGTTCCAGTCCGCGGACGAAAGGGATGTTGAGGTTCAGAAAATTTTCGCCAAAACTTTGGGCCAGGTAGCTCACGGCCATGCGCCAGGGCTCGCGAATTGCCGCGGCGCCTCCGGGAAGCGGAACATAGGCGAGTTGCGCGGCCCGCTCGAATCCCGCATATGTTGCGAAGAATGCTTCGCCGCCCCAGATATGGCCGTCCGCGCCGTAACCGGTGCCATCGAGGGATAGTCCGATGACGCGTCCGTCAATCCGATTCTCCGCCATGCACGCGGCGATGTGCGCATGGTGATGCTGCACGCCTACGAGACGCACGCCCTTCTGCGCCAAGGCCCATTTCGTCGAGCGATAATCGGGATGAAGATCGTGCGCGATGATTTCCGGCTCGATTTCGAGAAGTGCAGAATGATAGCGGACGGCTTGGCAAAAAAAATCGAAACTCTCGATGTTTTCGAGATCGCCGATGTGCTGGCTTAGGAACGCCTGGCTGCCGCGCGCGAAGCAAATCGCATTTTTCAATTCTCCACCGACGCCGAGGATCGGCGGAAGCTTCTTGTGCAATTGCACGGGCGCCGGCGCGTAGCTTCGCGACCTCCGGATCTGGCGCACACTTCCAGCCGAATGACGAACGACCGAATCGTCGCAGCGAAGGAGAATTTCCCGGTCATGCACGAGAAAAAAATCGGCGACGCCGCCTAATCGATCCACCGCCTCGCGGTTGCCGATCGCAATCGGCTCTTCGCTCAGGTTCCCGCTGGTCATGACCAGTGCTGCGAACTCTCCCGCGGCGAAAAGCAAGTGATGGAGCGGGGTGTAGGGAAGAAACAGTCCGATGTCGCGTTGATTCGGCGCGACGGCTTCAGCGATTGGAGCGCCTTCCAATTTTGGCAGCAGCACGATGGGCCGTTGCCGGCTGGTCAGAAGTTTCCGTGCATCGGCATCGATACCGCAAAGGCGGGCGGCAGTTTGCAGATCCCGCGCCATCACGGCGAACGGCTTTTCGATTCGCCGCTTGCGCTCGCGGAGCCGATTCACCGCAGCCGGGTTCATGGCGTCCACGGCGAAGTGGAATCCTCCGAGACCCTTGACTGCGACGATTTGGCCCGACCGGAGGCGCTCGACAGTCAACTCGATGGGGTTTGGTACTTTCATCGCGCGGCCATCAGCGTCCCAGAATTCGAGTTGGGGCCCGCAATTCCAGCAGGCGTTTGGCTGAGCATGGAACCGCCGGTTTTGCGAATCCAAATATTCCGCGCGGCAGGCGTCACACATCTCGAATGCGGACATGGACGTGCGAGGCCGGTCGTAGGGAACGCCGCGCATGATGGTGAAGCGCGGTCCGCAGTTCGTGCAATTAATAAATGGATAACGATATCGGCGATCGGAAGGATCGAATAATTCGCGGAGGCAATCGTCGCAGACTGCCACATCCGGAGAAATCAGCGCACTCGCATGCTCGCCGGTATGGCTGGATAAAATTTTAAAATGTTCTTCCGGCTTGCACGGCACGTCACGAACGAGCAGGAAGGAAATTTGAGCCAGTGCCGGCGCCTCCCGCGGGAGACGCGAAACGAATTCCTCAACCAAGTCCAGCGGGCCTTGAATTTCGATCGTGACCCCCGCGGGTGTGTTGCTGATGTTTCCGCCGAGATTACGGTCGGTGGCGAGCCGGTAGACGTACGGCCGGAATCCAACTCCCTGAACGATTCCGGAAACTTGGATTTCCTTGCGGACTTGCATGGCGCCTCAGGATGCGGTTGCCGCAACGCGCGATTTTTCCCGCTTGGACTGAAGCCAAGCGAGCCATTCCGCCATTCCTTCGCGCGTCTGGCAGGAGACTCGAACGATGTCCATGTCCGGGTGAACTTGCCGCGCATTTTTTTCGGCGGCAACGATATCGAATGGCACGTAGGGGAGCAGATCGATTTTATTCAGGATCAACAATTCCGACTTAAAAAAGATCGAGGGATATTTGAGCGGCTTGTCCTCTCCTTCGGTGACACTGAGAATCACGAGCTTCGCGGCCTCGCCCAGATCGTAGCTCGATGGGCAAACGAGATTGCCGACATTCTCGATGAACAGCAGATCGATGTCTTCCAAACGCCAGTCCCCAAGCGCCTTTTCAATCATCCGGGCGTCCAGATGACACGTCCCGCCCGTAGTAATTTGCTTTACCGGAAACCCAAAACGGGCAAGCCGCTTCGCGTCATTTTCGGTTTGGATGTCACCGGTGAGAACGGCCACGCGCTCGGTGCGGTCGAAGCTTTCCAGCGTGCGTTCCAGCAGGGTGGTTTTCCCGGAGCCAGGGGAGCTGATCAAATTCAAGCACAGAATATCGTGCGCGGCAAAGCGTTCCCGCAAATCGGCGGCGATGCGGTTATTTTCACTGAGGACTTTACGTTCCAGCGGCACACGCTCCATTTTCGACCTCCAGGTAGGCGAGTTCCAGTTCATCGCCACCCAAGAATTGGAATTCCGTCATTCCGCACGCCGGGCATGCCGAATCCATTTCCGCCGCGGCATACGAGTGCGCGCAGGCCCGGCATCGATAGCTCCGAGGAATATATGCAATTTCGAGCTCCAGCGGTTCGAGTTCTGTCCCGCGCACGAGAGCCTCAAAGCAAAAACTCAACGCATCCGGATTGACTCCCGCGAGTTCGCCGATTCGCACGCCGACTTTGAAGACATGGCCGCCAGGGAAGCGGGCCGTCTCCGCGCGAACCGCGTCGAGCACTGAATTGGCGATTCCCATCTCGTGCATCGCCTGTTCCTCAGCAGATTCTCGGCAATTGATCGCCGGATAGCAGATCGACGATGCGCGAAGTTCCCAGCCGCGTTCGCAGCGTGACCATCGCCGGATGGGAATCCGTGACCGTTCCGATGATTCGGGCGTCGCGGCCAAGCGGATGGAGTTGCATCGCTTCGAGCACTTTTTCGGCCGCCGTGGGCGCAACAATCGCGAGCAGCTTCCCTTCGTTCGCCACGTATAACGGATCGAGCCCCAACATCTCGCACGCGCCCTGGACGTCTTCCCGAATGGGAATCGCTTGCTCCTCGAGTTCGATCCGAACAGAGGAGCGAGCCGCGATTTCGTTCAACGAACTCGACACGCCGCCGCGGGTCGGGTCGCGGAGGCAGCGAATCTCCGAGCTCGCAAGGAGCATCTGGGCTACCAGCGTGTGGAGCGCCGCTGTGTCGCTGGCGACGGCGCTTTCAAATTCGAGGCCTTCACGCTGGGAGAGTATGGTGATTCCATGATCTCCGATCGTCCCGCTGAGCAAAACTCGATCTCCGGGGCGCGCCCGATCAGCGGAAAGCTGGAGATCGGAAGATACGAGGCCGATTCCCGAGGTGTTCACGAATATTTCATCGCCGCTCCCTTTTTCCACCACTTTCGTATCGCCGGTGACGACAACGACGCCCGCAAGAGCGGCGGCGACGCGGATGGATTCCATGACTCGGCGAAGCGTATCGAATGCCAGGCCTTCCTCGAGGATGAGCGCAAGGCTCAGAAAAAGGGGCGTCGCGCCGCCCATGGCGAGATCGTTCACTGTGCCGTTCACCGCCAAGGTTCCGATATCGCCCCCGGGGAAAAAGAGCGGTTTTACGACGAACGAATCGGTGGTAAACGCGATCCGGGATCCGCCGACATTCACGATGGCCTGATCGTCCAACCGTTCGAGCACCGGATTTTGAAGGGCGGGCAGAACAATGTCTCGAAGCAGGTTCCCGCTCATGCGGCCCCCGCTTCCGTGACCGAGCAGGATCGATTCCGTTGCGGCAACGGGGACGGGGCATTGCATGGCGATATCGAATTTCGTTTCTTCCGGCATCAATGAATGTCCTTTGCCGCCACCATGCCGTGCCGGCGATATTGATAATACGCCGCGCAGGCCCCTTCCGAAGAGACCATCGGCGCACCGAGTGGATTTTCCGGCGTGCAGCGCGTGCCGAACGCGGAACATTCCGTGGGTTTCTTCAGTCCTTGAAGCACTTCCGCGCTAATGCATTCCGCAGGCTCGTCCGCCGTTACTCCTTCCGTTCCAAAAATTCGATCGGCGTCGAATTCCGCATATTCCTCGCGGAGGCTTAGACCACTCTCGGGAATTCCGCCCATGCCGCGCCATTTCCGGTCGCACACCTCGAACACTTCCGCCATGACTTTCTGAGCGAGCCGGTTGCCTTCGTAAGTGACCGACCGGACATATTGATTCTCCACTCCCGCGCGCCCTTCCTCAAGCTGAGTCACTAGCATCAAGATCGCTTCCAGCAGATCAAGCGGCTCGAATCCGCCGACCACAATCGGCACATGGAACTCCCGGATGAGGTCCTCATATTCCCGATAGCCCATGACCGTGCAAACGTGGCCCGGACCGATGAAACCTTGCACGCGATTGCGCCGCGAACTGAGGAGCGCCCGAATCGCGGGCGGCACGAGCACGTGGGAAGCAAGCATCGAGAAATTCTTCAGCCCTTCCCGCTTCGCTTGCCAGACGGCCATGGCATTCGCGGGGGCCGTGGTTTCAAAACCAACCGCGAAGAAAACGACTTTGCGGCCGGGATTCGCGCGGGCAAACTTCAGCGCTTCGGTGGGGGAATACACGACGCGAACATCTCCGCCGCTGGCCTTCACGTGAAACAGATCGATGCGCGAGCCCGGCACGCGCAGCATGTCGCCGTACGAAACCAAGGTGACATCCGGGCGCGAAGCAATCTCGATGGCCTTGTCTATCGTCTCAAGAGAGGTTACGCAAACCGGACAGCCCGGTCCGTGGACCAGTTCGATTCCCGCGGGCAGGATCTCATCGATCCCGTAGCGCATCAGCGTGTGGGTTTGCCCTCCGCAAATTTCCATTAAGACCCACGGGCGAGTGGCGCGGCGTCCCAACTCGGCCACTATTCCGCGGGCAATTTTTTCATCCCGGTATTCATCCAAGTATTTCATGTTTTTCCTCGGAAAACCGCGATCAGCGTCCTGCTCACTTCCAATTACGAAGCCTCTACATCCGTCTCAAATTCAGCCTTGAGCAATCCCATGGATTCCAGCAGTTCGTAGCTGCGTTCCGCCTCTTCGCGGTCCACGCGGCTGATGGCAAATCCGACGTGCACGATCACGTAATCGCCCACCGAAGCTTCGGGAACAAAGTCCAGGCAAGTCTCCCGCGTGATGCCGCCGAACTGGACGCGTCCCAGGCGAATTCCATTGACCACTGTGCTGCTCAGGATTTTTCCGGGGATGGCAAGGCACATGTTAGAAACCTCCTTCATCGCAAGGCCTGGAGACGCCCCGATCGATGGATGGTCCGGGCGCCGCCGCCGGCGCCGGATGTCCTTCCAAACCAGCAAGCGGCAATTTCTCCCAAAGCTGGAGCTGCGTCAAGGCCGCTTCGACCAAAGGCCCGAGCGCAGCCTCGACGCTTGGGGACAACGTCGTGCCCCAATCCGTGTGGGCAGGCTGCACGCCCAGCACAATAATCTCCTGCGGTGTGGCCGACACGAGGTACAGGGCCGCGATGAGGTCGGCGACGCCCATTTGATGAGCGCTGCGTCCTCCGGCCGCGCCGAGCAATTCCTTGCCTGTCATGCGGGCAAGCGTTCCGGGCGCACTGTCCGAATTGACGGCATCGAGAAAGAGCACGCGGCGAGCCTCCGAAACATAAGGCAAGAGCTCGAGGCCGATCGTGCCGCCATCCAGAATCGTGACAGACGCCGGAACTCTCGCGTCATTCTCAAGCATTCTCGCCGCATGAACGCCGACGCCGTCATCCGAAAGAATCGAGTTGCCCACTCCTACTACAACGGTATTGGAGGAAGACAAAGCGCGCATATCGGATCCCGGAGTGCGGAAGTATGTCGCCTAGAACGAATGCGTTTCCCACACGAGCCGAAAATTCCGGGCGTCTCAGGCTTCGGCGCGAGCCTGGAGCCGGCCTCGGGCATCGACCACGTGGACGGCGCACGCGAGACATGGATCGAACGAATGAATGGTGCGCAGAAGCTCCAGCGGCCGCTGCGGATCCGCGACCGGCGTCTTGATCAACGACGCTTCGTACGCGCCGCGCTGGCCGTGAGCGTCCCGCGGGCCGGCATTCCACGTGGAGGGCACCACCGCCTGGTAATTCTTGATGGCCCGATTTTCGATCTCGACCCAGTGCCCCAGAGAGCCGCGCGGCGCCTCATAGAAGCCGAATCCGCGCGACGTTTGCGCCCAGGAATTCGGGTCCCACGCTTGTCCGTTGTGAATGCGCAGGTTTCCGGTGGCAATATGGTCACCCAGTTCCTGCACCCATCCCACAATGTGATTGGCGAGGAGTTGCGTTTCGAGGGCGCGGGCCGCGATGCGGCCCAAGGTCGAAAATAGCGCCGTTGGCGGAGCCTTCAGCTTTGCGAGCGTCGAGTCGACAAGGCTCTTCACTTCCTGGTGTCCCGAGGCGTAGGCGACTAGGAACCGGGCCAGCGGGCCCACCTCCATCGGTTTATCCTGATAGCGGGGCGCTTTCAGCCAGGAATATTTTTGGTCCACGTCGAGAAATTCATACGGGGGCTTGGGTCCTGAATACCTGGGTTTCGTTTCGCCTTCGTACGGGTGCTTCCCGATTTCGCTTCCTTCCGAATATTCGTACCAGGAATGCGCAACGTATTCGGTAATGTTGTCCGGATCGACCGGATAAACTTTGGATAGGTCGCGATTGAGGATGATGCCTCGAGGTAGGAAGAAATTCGCCGTATCTTTAATGCTTCCCTGCGGATAGGCGCCGTAGCTCATAAAATTTCCTAGTCCTTCGCCACGGCCGAACCAATCGGGGTAGAAGCCGGCGACGGCCAGCACGTCCGGGATGTACACCTGGCTGACAAACGCCTGGGCGGATTTGGCCACTTCCAGCAAGAAATCGATGCGTTCGGGGTTCACGGTTGCGTTGGGTTCGTTCGGGTCAAGCGATGTGGCCATGCCTCCGACGAGAAACGTTTGTAGATGCGGATTCTTGCCTCCGAGCACCGCGTGAATGCGTATAAACTCCTTCTGGAATTGCAGCGCCTCCAGGTAGTGGGCGACGGCCAGGAGGTTGGCCTCGGGCGGAAGATGGTACGCGGGGTGCCCCCAATATCCCGCTCCAAAAAGACTGAGCTGCCGGCTGGCCACCAAGGCGCGAACGCGGTCCTGCACTCCCTTGAAATATTTCGCGCTGGACAACGGCCAGTCCGAAATCGATTGCGCCAGCTGAGAAGTTTTTCCCGGATCCGCTTCCAGTGACGAAACGATGTCCACCCAATCCAGGGCGTGCAGATGATAGAAGTGCACGACATGGTCCTGAATCGCTTGCGTCGCCGCGATGATGTTGCGCACCAATCGCGCATTGTCGGGAATTTCGATCCCCAGCGCGGCCTCGACCGCGTTGACGGAGGCCAGCGCATGAACCATCGTGCATACGCCGCAAATTCGCTGCGCCCAGATCCAGGCTTCCCGCGGATCCCGCCCGCGCAGAATCAATTCAATCCCGCGGAACATGGTCCCCGAACTCCAGGCATCCGTGATCAGTCCGCCGTCCACTTGCGCTTCAATGCGCAGGTGCCCCTCGATACGCGTTACCGGGTCCACTACAATCCGCGCCATTCCGACCTCCCTCATCTTCGCGACGATCCAGCGATTTGCCTGTCCGGCCTTGCGCCGCTATCGTCCTCGTCTTATCACGCACGACGCTTGCGGCCGGCTAAGCGCCCAGCGCGCCGCCCTTCTCGGCCCTCTGAGAAACATCCCTGCCTGTCCTGGCGGCACTCCCCGCGCGCACTGCAATCGTTGCCGGCCGTCGAACGGCAAGGGCGATTTCGCATCGCCTGGGCGGCCCTAGGCGTCCGTAAGCGCTCCCCCGGCCTCGCGATCCGCCGACGGTGCAGGCGGCTCGTATTTGAAGATAAAACTATCGATCAGCACCAGAATCCCGAAGATGACGAATCCCCAGGCCGGGTGGCTGAGGATACCGACGCCGATCGAGATGGACATAAACGCGATGACACGCAACACTCGAGCTCCATTCATACGCACCCCCTAAGGTGTTTTGTTCCTGAAGTCTGGTCCGCGCCGCTCGTGCGTGCGGCATCTGATATTTCGTCTGCTGTACGGCCAAGCCCGCAATTTCCGGCTTCCCCACCGGTCAGCCACAACTGCGCTTGCCCGACGCGCTCTTCCGCGAGCGGATTTTCATAGCTCACATCGACCCACCCGAATGGCACGTACTGCACGGCGTCGACGCCGAGATCGGCCCGATATCGACGGGATGGGCGAACTCCAGCCCTTTAGCGCCGCTGGCGAATTGCACGCTTCCCGCCTTCCCCTGCCGCAGAATTTTGTGGCAGGTGTCGCAATCGGATGGGATCACGGTTCCCTGGAGGCTCTTGTGCAGCCCATCGTGGCAGCGGAAACATCCCACCGAGTCGTAGTGGTGGTCGTTTGTGGGATAGGTGTCCCAGCGGACCTTCATGTCCGGGAAGAAATTCTGGTCGTAATCCTCGCGCAGGTACGCGATGGCGCCGTCGATCGCCGGCCTCTTTCCGGCATAAATTTGAGGATACTTGTTTTGATAATAACCGCGCAGAGAACTCTCGATTCCCGCCAGGGCCAGGTCCCGGCTGGTGTAACTGGCCGCGAGCGCCGCCACGCCTTGCTGCTTGATGAAGGGCAGCGAAGCGTCGATGCGCCCATCGGCGAGCGCCTGGTCGACACTCTGGTCCGGCGAGCGCATGATGTGGGTCGGGCGGTTGTGGCAATCGACGCAATCCATCGTGCGCACTTCGCCCGGGGGAGGCGCAGCGGAGGCCGGCTCCTTCGAGGTGTACACCTCCGCGAGTCCCGTCTTGCGATTCACCGAGCGCACCCACGGAATCGTCTGCCGTTCGGCGTCGCTCGCGACGTATTCGACCTTGTTGGCGATATGCCAGTGAATCCCTGTTTCCGGTGTATTCCCCGGCGCGCCCCCGCCCACAACTTCCGACAGATCGATTTCCCAGCGCGTGTTCTGCTCGTCGTAGAGAAAGTGCACCTGATGCACTTCGCGGGCGCCAAAGAAATTCGACGGCCAATGGCACTCCTCGCAATTGCCTTGGATCGTGTGCAAGGCGCTAATGGGCGTCGGGATGGGCCGCTGATATTCGTCCTGAATGGTTTCGACAAGTTCGGTCATTCCGCGCAGCTTGGCCACCGCGTACCCTGCGACGCCCGGCCCGACGTGGCATTGCGCACAGGTCACATGGGCGTGCGGCGAATGTTGCGACGTGGTGTACTCCGGCGTCATGGAATGGCAAACGGCCCCGCAGAACGGTTCCGCGTCCGTGTAGACATACGCCTGGCCGCTTCCATAAATCGCCGGAATCGAGATGATTGCCGCTCCCACCGCGACGCTCAGCAGCGCCGTTCGTTCCGCGGCGAGGTTGAGGTCCCACTTGGGATAGCGCGCGAACGACAGCGGTTTGTGCATCCGCCAGCGGATCCACTGCACATACATGCCCACTAAAATCACCGCCGTGCCGGCGAAGATAAACACCGGCGGCAGAAAGAAAACCACGAGATCGCCATAGGGCTGAGCGAGCGCGCCGCCTCCGATAGTGTGGTAGGCCATGAGCACGGCGAAGACCAGCACTCCGACGGCGACGATGCCGGTGCCGGCATAACTGATCCAGTTGCGGTAGAGCGCCACGGGGCCCGGACCGGGGCGGGGCTTGGGCGCCGCCCCCGCGCGCGCTTCCGCGGGCGTGCCCGGCGGCAGCAGCTCGTGCCTCTTGGCGAAACTCCGGGCCTCGGGGATGGCCGCAATCTCATGCCGCAACTCGCCGGCCGGCACGAATTTCCATCCCGAGAAAATGCTGTCGAGCAGCCCGTTCTCTTCCTCGAGCGAAACGAGGATGGAGGCGTAGACGTGGAACATGATGAAGGCGAAGAACACGAACGTCAGAACATAATGGATGAGGCGCAGATACGAGATCGAGATGAGCAGCGGCAGCCAATCGGTGAATTGATGCAGGGCGGGACTCCCCAGCACCTCGCTGTAGAGAACCAGCCCGGTAATAATCTCTACGATTATCAAACAATAAATCACTACATAGGAAAGAGCGGCCAGGGGATTGTGGCCCACGCGGCGGCCGGGATCGAAGCGCAGGAACATGTAGAATTCCATCATGTCCGCCATGCCCTTCCATTGCCAGCGATGCAGGGGGATATAGGAGGACCACCGGGCCCAGAAGTTGCCCTTGAAAAACCAGTAGAGGCGCAGCGCGATGGCCGCGATCAGCACGAATCCCGAGACCTCGTGCACAAATCGCATCCGGGCCATCAGGAAAGACGCCCGCCCCGAAAGCATGAAAGGGCGATGCATGTACAGCCCGGTGACGGAAAGCGCGATAAAGGCGAAAAACATCAGCCAGTGGGAGATGCGGACCGGCTTCTCCCACACATAGGTGCGGACCAGGCCCAGTTTCGGGAGCCGAGCGAGAGCCGATGCCGGCGAAGTGGGTTTCGCCACGGATGTCATCCTGCCGCGTCTCGTAGGAAGGCCATGGGCCTCCTCGTGCGTTTACCTTTTGCACGCCCGAAACGCGTACGGACTAAAAACGCCAATCGCGCAAAGCAATTTCAGGGGCCTGTCAACGGATGCGACCACGGATTCCCGCCGGAGAACGGATTACTGATTTGCGGGATCAAAAAACTCAAATCCGATTACGATGGTTTCTCGGGCGGGCCTTCCCGCTCGACGACCGTGCCACCCTGAGCAATCTCGGTCGGGCCGCCCCTTGGCGCTTCGCCATGGGGACGCATCTGCGCCCGCGCCGCGCTGGCAATTCCGTGCAGGCCGAGGCCTGCGGCCATGCCGCCGGTCAAGACCAACCCGAGCGTTCCGGCGTCGACATCCACGCCGAAGCCCGGCACGGATGGGAGCCGCTCATAAAAGGGCGACTTCGTATCCCAGAAGCGGTTCGATGCGCAGGCGATGCAGCCGTGGCCCGACTTGACGGGCCAACTGGTGGCATCGTTCCACCGGACGGTCGGGCAGTTGTACGTCGCTTCCGGGCCCTTGCAGCCCATTTTGTAGAGGCAATAGCCTTTGCGGTGGCCCTCGTCGCCCCACTCCTCGACAAAACGGCCGGCGTCGTAGTGGGCCCTCCGCTCGCACTGATCGTGGATGATGTTGCCGTAAGCGAAGAGGGGCCGGTTGTATTGATCGAGGGCGGGCATTTCGTGAAACGTCAGGTAGTGCACGAGCACCGCCGCGGTGTTCGCCGGATTGTGAGGACATCCTCCCAGATTGATCAAATTCTTTAGTCCCGGAACCGCCTCTTGCAAACCAAGGGCGCCGGTCGGATTGGGGTTCGAGCGAACCAAGCCTCCGTCCCAGGCGCAGGCGCCCACGGCAATGTTTGCCGCGGCGCTGCCGCACACGTGCTTTGCAATTTCGTATGCGGTCTTTCCGCCGACGGTGCAATAAACGCCTCCATCGGCCATGGGGATGGAGCCTTCCACCACGGCGATATATTCTCCTGCGTGCTCGCGAACCACCCGCTCGAGCGCGTCTTCCGCCTGATGGCCCGCGCCGGCCATGATGAGTTCGTGATATTCCCAGGAGAGCAGATCGAGAACGAATTCCGTGACCGTGGGATTGCTGCTGCGCAACATCGATTCCGAGTTGCCGGCGCAATCCTGAAATTCGAGCCACACGAGAACGGGACGCGTCGTCTGAGTGAGGGCCTTTTCGACGGCCCTAAAATACCGCGGGGGAAGCGCCAGCGTGGCGACCATCGAGCTGCAGAATTTAGCGAATTCCCGGCGCGTCACGCCGCGTGCCTGCAATGCCGCCGGCAATGCATTCCTAATCGATTTCATTGTTGCCTCGCAGGTCCATCATGACCGGCATATGCGGCACATGGTGGCACAATTTCTGACTTCAATCAAATTATTTTACAAATGATAAGCGCCGGCTGTTCTGGGTTGAAACAGCACTGCAAACCGTGAGGAATTTTATTGGCGTGGTAGAGGCCGGTTATCGGGCCAAAATGAATGAAGGAAATTTACGTGAAGTCGTGGTTTCGCACAGCGCGAATCAAGTCTCGACCACAGTATCTCGGCTCGCCTTTGCGGCGTAGAGCCGCTCGTCGGCTCTTTGGATCATGGACTCGGGGGTATCGTTCACTTGGTATTGAGCTACTCCGTGCGAAAAGGATACCGGGATCCTTTCCCCATCCAACTGGAACGAAATCGAAACCATGCGTGAGAGGATCTGTTGCATTTTCTCCAGCGGACACTCCGGGAAGATGGTTAGAAACTCATCGCCGCCCACGCGCACGGGAATATCGCAGGCGCGGATGGCTCGTTGCAGGCGGCGGGAGAATTCCTTCAGCGCCATGTCGCCCGCGGCATGTCCATACCTGTCGTTGATATCCTTGAACCGGTCGAAATCGAGCGCCAGCAAAAGCAGGGGCTCGCCCGATTTTTCCGCCTTGGCGATTTCTTCCTGCAGGCGGGTTTCCCCGAAGCGCCGGTTGTAGAGTCCCGTGAGAGGATCGATGATGGACAACCCGTAAAATTGCTCGGCTTTTACGCGGTGTTTCGTGGCCGCGTCGATTTGGTCGATGAGATTCTTGCGAAACACCTTCAGGCGGCTCCGCTGCCGTTGCAGCGCGATGCCGCTGGCAACCCACAGGAAGAGGAGCAATCCGCGGACCGGCAAAGTTCCGGCGGTTTCGGGCAACAGCCCATATTGGTAAAGCAGTTGGGGGTACGAAAGCAAAACAATCGCGACCGGCAGGAGCACGATCAGCAGCGAGCTGCTCCAAAAATGCCAGGAAGTGATGCTTTCCAGCAGCTGCAGACTGTGCGTGAATTCCTGGCGGCTGGAGTTTTCCGGAGTGTGTTGTTTGGTTGAATTCATCGCCATGGGCGGGTCGCGAACGCGAGTTGGTGATTGGCAATGCCCGATTCGAGCCTGGCTCCTGCCGGCAGGCTCCGCGGGGCAACAAACCTATGTCCTTTGAAACCGATCTCGACGATTCGTTCCTTGAGGCTTGTCTCAGTTGCTGCCATGTCGATCTCCGTCGTCGCGGCTACAATCGTACAGTGCGGCGCCGCACCCGCCGCTGTGTAAATGGCCTGGAGCCCGCTGACGAAACCACAGGCGCTTGCAACATGAGATCTGCCTCAGTGCGATTAAGCTTCCCATAACCCTGGGCGCACTTCTAGAACAATTCATCCCTGTGTGCCCAGACTGCAAAACCCTGCGTGCAACATTTCTTAACAAATAGGACATAACCGTTTTGTTTTCAGTAGGCCGCTTGGGGGAGGCTGACGATGGGCCATTATTCCTCGCGGCATAGAGGGTAGCTCCTTGTACCGATTCGGACGCCCAGCACAGCTTGCCTGCCCCCATGCTCTTCCATCGATTGAGTGGATGGCATTGCCGCCAGGGTTTGGCGTGGGCTTTCGGACAAGCGAATGGGGCCGCGATTTTCGCAGAATTGCTTACGACGTGCTAGGAGGAGCGCGACCGCCGTTAAAACTCGGGGATTATTGTACCGCTCGGTAACTAAATAAGGTGTGACACTTCTTTCGTAGAAAACCGCCGATGACCGGAATGGGGTGATTGCCCTTCTCGAAGACCAACCGGCAGGAGATGAGGCACGCTCGCCATTTGTAGTCCTCCGTGCCGCGCTTGCGTCCGTATGCGGAAATGTCTTCCTGGGAAACGCCATAGACGACGGCGCCGATTCGGGACCACACGCAGGCGCCCGCGCACATGGCGCAAGGCTCGTGCGTGGAGTAGAGAATGAAATCGGGAAGGTAGCGTCCATAGCCGCTGGATACGTACTTGAGCGTTTCGAGTTCGACGTGCTTGATGCTCGACCCCGAGGTTTTGACGCGGTTCCCCGCGCTGGCCACGACCACCTCGCGCTTGCCCGTGAGGCGCGTAATCACCGCGCCGATGGGATAGTCGCCCCGGTCGCCGGCGCGTTTTGCCTCGGCGATTGCCAGCTCCATGAATTTCTTTCCTGGTTTGTACGTAGCAGGAATCATCTCTTGCGATTATATCCCTACTAATGCATCGCGCGGACGAGAGTGTTGGCAAACTCGCATCACGATTTCCCAGGAAACACGGCCCGGCTGCTGCTGTGGAATCACGGCGAAATACGATCCTGTCTCAAGCCACGCAAGGAGCGTGCGGCGCCCCCACCTCACCTCGTACTTTTCCCCACGAAGGAGCGAGTCCTGTCCTCGATGGCCGTAATTCATTTACATTTTTCCGAAATAGGACGACGATGGGGTTCGCACCAAACAGAGAAATGACGTTTGGGTTTTTTTTGCGGGAGCGCCGCGCCGGATCGAGGGCAAATGCGCGTTTTCAGCCGCTCGCGAAGGCAAAGGATATCCGGGCGCAACAAAAAAGCCGCGTGTGCGAATATCACCGGAGGAAACCATGTCGGTCGATCGCAGAAAATTCCTGAAGGCCGCCGGCGGGGCGGCGGCTTGGATGGCCGCGCAGAATCCGGTGCCCGCGAAGTCCGAGTCTCCTTCCGCGGAGGGTGAGCCCGGCCCAGTGCGAGACGCCGATGTGCTGACCACGGAGCGAACCGGGTCCGACTTCATGACCGATGTGCTTAAGACACTCAACTTCGAGTATGTCTGCGCCAACCCCGGCTCCAGCTTCCGAGGATTACAGGAATCATTAATTAATTATGGAGGAAACAGCAATCCGCAATGGCTCACCTGCTGCCACGAGGAATCCGCCGTGGCCATGGGTCACGGCTATGCCAAGGTCGAAGGGAAGCCGCTGCTGGTCTTCGCGCATGGCACGGTGGGCCTGCAGCACGCCGCAATGGCCATTTACAACGCATTCTGCGACCGCGTGCCGGTCTATATCATCGTGGGCAATCATATGGACGCCGCAACGCGAAAACCGATGCGCGTGGACTGGGTGCACAGCGTCCAGGACGCGGCCGCCATGGTGCGGGAGTATATCAAGTGGGACGATTTGCCGGCCTCCCTCCCTCACTTCGCGGAATCCGCCGTGCGCGCCTACAAGATCGCCATGACTCCTCCGATGGCGCCCGTGCTTCTGGTGGCCGACGGTGAATTGCAGGAAAGCCCGATTTCGCCGGAGGCCAAATTTCAAATCCCAAAGCTCACGCTCGCGGCGCCCCCGCAGGGGGATTCCGGCGCCGTGGCGGAAGCCGCGCGGCTTCTCGTGGAGGCGGAATCGCCCGTAATCGTGGCCGACCATTTGGCCCGAACAGCGGCCGGAATGCAGTATCTCATCGAGCTGGCCGAAACGCTGCAAGCAGCCGTCGTCGATCAGAATGGGCGAATGAATTTCCCTTCGCGGCATCCCTTGAATCAATCGGAACGCGCGGCCGCGGTGATTTCCAATGCGGACGTCGTCCTGGGCCTTGAGCTGATCGATTTCTGGGGGACGGTGCACGCCTTCCGGGATCAGTTGCAACGCACGTACAGGCCGGTGACCAAGCCGGGGACGAAGCTGATCAGCATCTCGTCGGGCGACTTATATCTAAAGAGTAACTATCAGAATATGGAGCGATTCGCGGAGGTGGATTTGGCGATTGCCGCGGACGCCGAAGCCACCATGCCCGCGCTGATCGAGCAGGTCAAGCAGCGAATCAGCGCGGATCGCAGGCGCGCGTTTCAAGATCGCGGGACCAAGCTGGCGGCGGAGCGCCAGGCCATTGTCGAGCGAATACGCGCCGATGCGGCGTACGGCTGGGACGAGAGCCCGATCAGCACCGCCCGCCTTTCCGCCGAATTGTGGGCGCAGATCAAGGACAAGGATTGGTCGCTGCTTACCGACGTCACCAATAGCCGCGACTGGTGGCTGCGGATGTGGAATTTCGACAAGTATTACCGGCATATCGGCGGAGGGGGCGGCGCGGGCCTCGGGTACGGCGCGCCTGCCGCGGTCGGAGCGGCGCTCGCGAGCCGAAAGCATGGCCGGTTCTGCGTCAACTTGCAGACGGATGGCGATCTGCTTTACGCGCCGGTCGTCCTGTGGACCGCGGCTCATCACCGCATTCCTCTTCTGAACGTGATGATCAACAATCATGCGTATCTTCAGGAAATGATGCATATTCAGCGCATGGAAAACCGGCACAGCCGTGGGATCACCAACGCCCGCATCGGCACCGCGATCGAAGATCCCAATATCGACTATGCGAAGTTGGCGCAAGGGCTGGGCTTGCACGGCGAAGGCCCCATTTCGGACCCTAAGGATCTGGCGCCGGCGCTGCGGCGGGCCATCGCGACCGTTGAGCGCGGCGAGCCGGCGCTCGTGGACGTGGTGACGCAGCCGCGTTGAAAAATGAGTGAGAAGCGACCCAGCGCCTCCGGCGTTGCGCAGGCCAGCCGGCGCTCTGGATGCGGCGATGCGGGCTTGATGAGGTGAGCATGATGAATTCGTTTTTCAATTTTCGGAATGGAAAAATTGCGATTCTAGCGATTGTGTCCGTTGGTGCGTGTGCATTGGTGGGACTGCGTTCCTTCGCGGCGGCGCAGGGCGCTAGCACGCCGAAAGCGGAGACATCCGGCAATGCGGAGAATGGGAAGCGGATCTTCAGGAGCGTCGGCTGTTGGGAGTGCCACAGTCTTGTCGGCCAAGGCGGAGCTGGTCCGCGAATCGGTCCTCCTCGCCTAGAGCTGTCCGCTTTCCTCTCCTATGTTCGGCATCCGATGGGCCAAATGCCGCCCTATGAAACCAAGGCCATTTCAGACTCGGATCTCACGGACATCTACGCGTTTTTGCAATCCGTTCCAAAGCCACCCAATCCGAAAGACATCCCTTTACTGAACAATTAATCTCGCTTTACTTCTTCACAATGCATAGAGAATGTGTTCGCCATCCCGTTTTACATTTTGCTTGGATGGCGGTCCTCCCAAATGAATATGCGTCATAGGGTAGGGGAGCAATCGTGGCGAGAAACTCACTGCGTGGGGGTGTTACAGGAGGGTACCGGCAGACGGCGAGGCGAACCCCGCCGTCTGCCGATTCGTAAATGTTTTAAGTGTTAAGCCTACACCTTACCGCTGGCCACTTTTTGTCCGCTTTCGGCTTCTTTTTGGAAGTCCGAGAACGGAACCACGACCCCATGCAACGGCGCGATCGTGGTCACATCCAGCTTAAGCCGCTGGACATTCTTCATCAAATTGGCCGAGAAAGCGCCGGGGCGCGGTCCGGTCGGCGCGGGCGCTTGCGGAGTGGGCGGAGTGAAATCGTCCGCTTCCACAAGAACTTTCGCCTTGGGGAGATACATAAACTGCATGTCCGCCGCATGCCAGTCGCCGTCGGTGTGGTAGATCTCGATGGATTGGTCGCCCTCTTTCAGAACGTATTTTTCCTTCACCGGAATAATGGTTGCTTCCTTGGGGTTCTTGGCCAGATCATCCGGATCGAGGGTATGCTTGGCGTTAAAGAGCTTTTGGTAGTAGGCCACGTTCGATTCGTTGGTGATGATGGTGGCGCCTGCCGCGACATACGCCCGCACGCCACCAAAATGGTCGAAGTGGTGATGCGAGTTGATCAGATACTTGATGGGCTTGTTGGGAACCAGCTTCTTGGCTTCGGCCATCACGGCGTCGGAGCGGGCATCGCCCAGCGGGCCTTCGATCACCGCAATGTAGGTTGGGAATTCCACAACCAAGCTGTTATGCGAG